>Ga0126378_10000334_pt1 | contig 35365 bp, 27 predicted proteins | sample PanSoiMetPlot_23_FD_92587 | JGI IMG/M metagenome (GOLD analysis project Ga0126378, IMG submission 92587) | Tropical forest soil microbial communities from Panama - MetaG Plot_23 | ecosystem: Environmental > Terrestrial > Soil > Tropical forest > Bulk soil | place: Panama | collected 2016-02-17
ACCTTCGCCGTTGTCATCTACTACAAGTACTAGACGGCTGTCGTCTTGGGACAGTTTTACCACGACATGGGAAGCCTTGGCATGCTTTTTTATGTTGTTGAGTGCTTCACGGTAAATCTGGAAGATTTCGCGGCAAACGCGGTCGGGAGCGCGCAATTCGGCCGAATCAATGAGCAAATCGAGGGCGACTGTGGATTCGTTGCGGTAGCGCTCCGCGAAACCGCGCATGAGATCAACAAGATCGGCGCTTTGGACGCGCAGCGGGCGCAGGTCGGTGACCGTCTGGCGCAGCTCAGCAGCTTCATTCTTAACCGTTTGTTGAAGGTTCGCCAGGGCGCTGGATGCCTGTTCAGGGGGCGTGGCAGCGACGCGGCGGCGGAGGACATCAAGTTGGATCTCAATACTGAGAAGGGACTGGAGTATGCCGTCGTGGAGGTCGCGGGCGATGCGGGAACGCTCTGCCTCGATGGCGCGGGCGCGCAAATGGCGCAAAAGAAAGATGTTCTCAAGCGTAGGCCCCATGTGCTGTGCAATGCCTTCCAGCCACACTAAGTCTTGTTTTTGAAATGGGTTACGACCATTTAGCAGGAAAATCCGGCCACTGGGCGTGCCGGATTGGTCGAAGGCAACAGTCAATAAGGAACGGATCTTGAACTCCTGCTGAACCGGCCCAGGGAGGCGAGGGAGGTTCTTGATGGCGCGGCCGTCGCGGCGATCCCAGCCGAAGCCAGAACCGGGGCCGGCGAGCGAGTTCCAGCAAATGGTGGCTTCCATGTCGTCGAGAAGGAAGCCGTCAGTGCGTGAGAGGGGGAAGCTTTCGGGAACCAGGCGATCGCTGTCGCCCGCCTTCATGTGCCAAAGAAAAATGCGCTCTAGATCGGGATCGCGGTAGAGGAGCAAGGCCTCCTCAGAGCCAAAGGTAGCGCTGAGTTCTTGGAGAAACAGACGAAGGGACTCGGCGAGGCCCTGATCAACCTGCATGGTGGAATTGATGCGGGAAAGAAGGTCGAGCTGGGAAGCAAAGCGCTTATTGCGATCGCCGAGGAAAGCCAGGCCCGCGCCACCGGCGAAGGTACCCACCGTGAGACCGAGCCACGAGACCACGCGGGTCCATTGAATATCCCCTTTGACCGCAGTGAAGAGAACCAGAATCAGGGAGAAAATACCGGCCAAGGGGAGCGTGAGATCAAAACCCCAGCGAATGCCCGCCGCATAACAGATGAACATGTAGGGAAACCATACTGGCACGGTCGAGGGACTGATGAAAACAAAATAGGCGAGTGCGAGAAGGTCGCAGGCCAGCGGCAGGTGCCAGGAACGGCGGCTGAGAAGACGTTCCACCTGCGTAACCAGCAGCGCCACGATGAGATAAGCGATCAGAAAAGAAACGGAGCGGCGCGTTTCGCGCGTCGGCGGCACCTCGAGAGCGGCGAGCAGCGCAAGCAAAACGAGTATCGGGCGAGCGACGACAATTTGCCGCTCGAAATGATTGCGGTCCGTCTGATTCTGGCTCATGCGCGGGGATGCGTATCCTGTCAATTCAGTCTAGCAAGTTATGAGCGCGTCATGTCAGCAGGTGCTCCAGGGTGCAACGGGATGGATGAGCAAAGGGACGAAGGCTGTGGCAGCAGATGACTCACGCTTTAACAACGCGGAATCGCCCGCCTCAAGACCAGCTTGTCATCGTTGTCCTTTCTTCGCTTATAACCGATAGGCCAAGCTCGACCGCGGGAAAGCGCGGCGAAGGTGCGCGGAGGCGGATAATTTTCTGAGTGCATCGATACCACAACGTGCGACGCGAAAGGTAAGGAGAGCGGATGCATCGTGGAGCCAAGATCGCGGCTCTGGCTGTTCTATGGATTGTACCGATGTTTCTTTTTTCGCTGGCCTTCACGTCGGATTGGCCGACTTTTTGGAACGGCGTGCTGGTGCCCTCCTGGAAGGGTCCATTCATGGACCTTATGTCCATTTCGAGCGCGCTCAAAGTGCAAAGAGCAAACAGCGATCCACTTATTGCAAATCCGGCCGACGTGTACCAGCGACCCATGAACTATCCGCGGATTTGGCTGCACCTCTTCGAGAGGCTGCACGTCAACGATAGAAACCTGTGGATCGTGGGAATCTCCTTTTGCGTCATCTATTTGATCAGCATTTCGTGGCTGGTGGGCAGGTCGGAAAGCAACTTGGAAGTCCTGGCGCTGCTGATTGCGGCATTGTCGCTAGCACCCCTGCTTGCGATGGAGCGCGGCAACACGGATATGCCTGTGTTTGCGCTGGTGCTGCTGGGCTGCGCAGCGGGGAACAAATACGTGAAGCCGGCAGCTTACTTCTGCGCGGCGCTATTGAAGGTTTTTCCGTTTGTGGCGTTTCTTATTGATGGCGCGCGGGGGACGTGGAAGGAACGACGATTGAGCGTGGCATTCGCGGCTGCAGCTCTGCTCTTGCTCCTGAGCCAATGGCGTGATCTCGGCGCAATTCGACAGTCGACACCCGTTTCCACCTATTTGTCGTACGGACTTCTTTCTTTGAAAGCGCAGACCGTGTATATGAGCGGAGGCGTCTTCGCGGCAAGCTGCCTTGCTGCCATGGTGATTGTTATCGTGGCGTGGCTGACGCGGCCCAAGTTTGAAGATTCAGTGCTGAGTTCGGAGAGCGGAAATTTGTTCCTGCTGTTCGGGGGAATCTATGCGTTTACTTTCGCAATCGGCTCGAACTGGAATTACCGGCTGATTTTCCTGTTGCCGACGCTGCCCTTCGCGATGAAGCTTGCGCGAAACACGAAGTACGCAAAATGGGCCCTTGCCTACATTGCGACCCTTCTAGTGGCCGAGAATTCATTTGCTTTAGGCACGTACCAAGGCATACCACTGGGGGACATAGCAACGTTCACGTTGTTTGCCATGCTAGTTGCGGCTTTCCTGCCGTGGATGCTGCAGATCCTTTCGGATATAAGGAAGGTTTTTGGAGCGCCCACCAACGCTGTTATTTCCGATCAAAGGGCTCGCTGACAGTGCGGGACGTTCGCGATGTTTTCTCACCGTTTATAACTGATAAGCCAACCCGATTTGAGACAAAGACAGTCCCATTCAGGGGATGCAGCATAATTTGAAAAGCCCGGAGGGACAGACTCTTCTTGCATTTCAGGCTGGCGAATGCGGATGGCATTCACGCGTTCGCGGCAACGAGCGCCAGGCCTGAGGCCCAAACCTTAAACGCAACATGAGGAGCTAGACTTGAATCCTTCGAATTGTGGCGGTCTGGGTGAGTGACACACAAATACAGGATCAGGAATCGGTGGTGGACGATACCTCTGCGCCCACAGAGTCAGCCGCACTTCAGGTTGGCAAGCGGTTTACTCTTAACAAGCGGTTTACCGTCAACAAGGATTACGTTGCCAGAGTGGCGGCGGGTTCGGTTCTGCTCGCGATGGTGGTCTACTGCGTCGTCGGGGCAGTCTCCATCAACTTTTATTCGTTTAAACTGTTTTCTAACCGGCTGGACAACACCATGCCTGAGGGCCCTCATGTCTATGCCGCCATCCGCAGTGCGGAAACCGGGCAGTTGTATCACTCTTTCCGCGAGGCACCGCACATCATGCAGTCTTACGGGCCGCTCTTTTATTTGTCGACGACCGCTGTTGCGCGACTGTCCCATTTGGATGTCGATCTGACAATACGGAATTTCCGCTTGTTGAGCTATCTGAGCTATCTCGGCATCGCTCTGATTGTCTTCTTGATTTGCAAGAAGCTTAGCGGTTCGATCCCGCTGTCGCTTCTGGCGGCGCTGATGATGATGGCGCAGCATGACTTCCTCGGCTGGAACATCACAGTACGCCCTGACCTGTTGATGATGCTCTTCATGGTGCTGAGCCTGTTTTTCGCAGTGCACATGGAAGACCGGCCGTGGACCTACTGCGTACTTTCTGGAATTTCCTCTGGCTTTGCTTTCCTGTTCAAACAGCCCGGCGCTGGAGTTGCAATTGCCATCGTTTTGCTCTTCCTTTTCTGGAGAGAGTACCGGAAAGCAATCGTATTCTCAGGAGCGGCCGCGTTCCCTGTAATCGTCGTGATCCTTGGGTTGATCTGGCATAAGGAGCAGTTCCTGGAACAACTGACCTCGGTGAGCAAAGGCTACTGGTCCCTAGCCGGAGGAGCAGAATACCTCTGGAAAGCGGCATCTAAATTGACCTACATCATCCCGTGGATGATCGGGCTCTTGGGATTTGCGAGAGCCGTGAAGATGGGCAAGTCCTGGCAGTTGGTAGCCTCTTTCGCGCTGTTCAGCGTTCTGGTGGCGCTCTCTGGCTTGCCGCAAGCCGGTGCGACTTCCAATTACTATATTCCGGCCTTGGTGGGTTGTGCGCTGCTCATGCCTTTAGCCGCCCAGTCGCTGCAAGGGTGGCGGTACTTGCCGGCGGCGGCGCTGATCATCACCCCTGCTCTGCTATTCGCTACCCAGATCGGATTGAGATATAACCTCGGGTATTTCCATTATTTCAAAAGCCCGCAAGGCATGTCTTATGCTCCACTTCGGCCTTTCCGGATGATCTCCGACGTGCCCCTTTTGAGCATGAAAGGGCATGACCCGGAGCTGCTGGACGATTTCGCGCTTCACTCTCTCGAGCTTACCGGATATTGGGACGCGGCTCCGGTAATCGAGGAGCTCCGCCAGGGGCAGATCGATCTCGTGGTGTTAGTGCACCTCACACCGCATGTGGAATATACGCCGCGTCCCGAGTTTTCCAGAATCGTAATCGCCTGGCGTGGCATCTCGGAACTCAGCCCTGCTATCGTGTCCGCGTTAAATGAAAACTACGATGTCTTCTGCGCCACTCCCGTCTCGGTCGCCTTTAAACCCAAGAATCGGTCCCTGAATCTTTCGCCCGATTTTTTTTCTGCCTACTTTGGCTGGAAGTGCGGAGCGAATCCGCCTGGAACCCCGCCGCGCCTGGTCATGAAAGAGAACTCACGCTAGCGTTCATACCTGCATACCGGCACGCGAGCAGGTCAGGGACCACCTGTTTGAGACGAGTCGTTGCTTAGGGATGTACGAGGATTTTTCGGGTCCCGCACAGGTCAAGCAGAAGCTACCGAGTTGCCGCTGCGAAATGTCTCGCGGGCCGCGAAGCGGATCTTCCAAGCGGCAGAAGCAAATTTGAAGTTGCGCATGAAAGTGTTTTTTGACTCGCCTTCGGGACGCTTGACCCATCGCGTGGGAACTTCGACGGCCGCATAACCCAAGCGAACTGGTTTCAAGAGGGCTTCCGCGCAGAATTCGTGGCGGCCATATTCCCAGTTCACGCTGCGAAGCACTTCAACCTTCATGAGGCGGTAGCCAAAAGTGATGTCGTGAATGCGGATGCCGTAGAGCGTGCGGAAAATCAAATTGTAGCCGTAATTCAGAACGAGCTTGATGGGATCGTAGCCCGTGAAGCTGCCTTTGCGCAGCCACCGGCTGGCGCAGACGATGTCCGCTCCGGTCTCCTGCGCGGTCTTCGCCATAAGCGCCGCATCGTCCGGATTGGTTTCGAGGTCGCTCGAAAGGATCAAGCCGTGGGTGCCGGTTATGTGCGGAATTAATTCGCGGTAGGCCCAGCCAATTCCCGGATTGTCGGATTGAATGTACGTGCTGACCAAGGGGTCTGTCTGCGCGAGTTTGTGGCAAAGCTCCAGGCAGTCTTTATTCGATTTTGGCGATGCAATAATCAAGAACTCATGCAGAAGCGGGCCGAGGCTGGCCTTGAGCCGATCGAGAGTCTGGACGAGCAAATCCGTTTCAGAGTAGACGGCGACAAGCGCGCTGACTTTCATATTCGATTGGGAGTTCATTGGCATTTCACCTTGACCCGAGAATGGTGCGGCAACCGTCCAGCCATGCCCGCATGTGAAACGCAACCTGGTGGAAATAGCCGCGCGCGGGATCGGTCCAGAAGGAGCCTTGAAATTGCTCGACCGCATCTTCGAGCAGATGGCTGAGCGAGAGATAGGCCTCGATATAGGTTTTGCCTTCGAGCTTCACGCTGCACAACCAGGGAAGAATATCCTCGAGCAGAACGATGCAAGCCCATTCGCGCCCGGCATCCTTGATGTAGTTGTGGGAATTGCGCTTGTGATCGACGAGCGGAGTGCCGAACCGTACCGCACCGCCGAGGTGCTTCACGCACGCTTGCGCAAAATAGCCGGAAAAGATGTCGCCGTAGCGGTCAATCATGGTGCCAGAGATTGGATAGCCCATGCGGATAAAGTAATAGGAAGGGATGACGTCGCGGCGGAGCCCGGTGTTCTGCGTATTGACCGGAGCCCAGGATTTTTCGCCAAGCACAAGCGATTGTCCGCCAAACTTCTTCACCTTGGGGGCCGATACGAGCCATGTTATCGCGTCACAGTCGGGATCGATCAGCCAGAGTCCGGCATTCACATGGACATCTGCCGCGCCCTTCTTGATCTGCCAGTCTTCGGATTTGTGCCGCGCGTAGTAAGGAAATCCACGTGGGTATGGCGTTGCCGGTGTGGACCAATCGAGCATGGCGCAGATGTTCGCGAAGCCCGTGGCGGAGCTGGCGATTTCATACTGCGCGGATTGTGCGTTGACGATCGCGTGCTCCTCAAAAAAGTCATGAGTGTCGATGCAGTAGTTGTCGTCGTCGATGGAGAGAAGGAAATCGCTGCCTGATTCGAAGGCCATGAGGTAGCCGACGTTACGGCGGTTGTCGGAGTCATAAGGAACGATTGCCGGGTCCATGCCGATGCGGCGCAAATATTTTTCCTGTTCCTCCAAAGTGGGACATTGGCAGCGCAGGCCGCACTTAGAGAGCTTTTCGCAGAGCTGTTTTGCCGAAGCGGGCGTTTTCCGGTCCGCGATCAAAATCACCTCGACCTGTTCGAGGTGGCCATACTTCTTGAAATTGGCATAGTACTGCTCGAGGACCGTGGGCTCAAAAATCGTGGTGACCACCAGGCTCGCGCGTTTTTGCTTTGCGGGCGAAGTCTTCTTCATTCCCTCACTGCTCCCTTCCCTTTTCTTTTGGACGGCCCGCCGAAAGCGGGACGATGTCTATTTCGGTCCACGACTGGGTGGCATCAGCCTTCGAGGCGATGCCAAGCATACCAACAGATGCGCAGCATGCGAAATCCATTGGCAAAAACGCGAGTCATTTTAGTAACGCCGTGGATGCGCTCCTGGTAATGCACCGGCACCTCAACGATTTCGAGATGCAGCTTGCTCGCCCCAAAGAGCATTTCGTAATCGCCCCAAAGATCCCGAATTCCCCACGTCCCAAGGCTTTTTTCCATGCGCAGCCAGTCGCGGCGCCACAAGACTTTCGTGCCGCAAAGGGTGTCCTTGATGCGTTGGTCGAGGAGAAACGAAAAGAGCAGCCCGAACACCTTGTTGCCAATTTCGTTGGCAAATTTCATCGCGTTGTGCTGCATGGGATAGATCAAACGACTGCCGTTAACGAAATCACCGCGACGACTCGTAAGCGCCCTGAGAAACATGGGCAATTCCTCGGGCATGACCGTGAGATCGGCGTCGAGAATCATCAGCACATCGCCGCGCGCGGCGCGAAAGCCGGTCCATACGTTCTCGGCTTTGCAAACGCCTGGCCCTTCGATAAGGCGGATTTCCCGGTCGGGATAGAGCGCTTGCATGCGGCGAACTTCATCAGCGGTGCCGTCGGTGGATTTGTCGTCGCAGAAAATAATTTCGGACTGGCTCCCCATTAAAGGAATCCGTTCAACGGCGTGCTGAACATTTCCTTGTTCGTTGCGACAAGGAACGATGACGGACACGGTAACGTCATGCTCGTTGATGGGCTCGGGCAAGGGGCGCGCGACCATCACCTGCATCAGGCAAAGTCTTCGCATGCCGGGCAAGCGCGCGATAAATTTGTTCATCAGTGTTGAGAAAAACGGCACCCATTTGGGAAAAAGCAGCAAGCGGTGCTTGCGGACGGGGCGGAAGCCGGCGAGACGCAAGAAGCCGCGAATGTCGTTTTCGCTGATCCAGTTGGGCTCGACGAATTTCGAGCGCAAACCAATCTTGCTGGCAAGTTGCAGCACCGGCTGCCACAAATGGTTGTAGTTGATGATGACGACCAGAGTTTCGGCGGTGCAACGCTGGCGCACTCGTTCGAAGGCGAGGAGGATGTCCACCGTATCGAAGATGTGATCAAAAATGATGTAGTCGAACTTTTCGTTGAGACCGAGATCTTCGGGGTCGCTCTTCAGGAAGTGGAGATCGGGATGCTGCGTGGCGGCATAATCGACCATGACCTGGCCGATCTCGACGCCAATTCCATACTCCGGCACGACAGCGGCGAGAAGATGGCCGGTTTCGCAGCGCACGTGAAGAACGCGCTTGCCCGGTTCGATGATGAGCTGCAAGACGCGCTTGAGGCTGTCGTAAAAGTATTCGTTGGAGCGAATCCAATTGTCGCGCTGCGTGGCGTGAGCATCCTGAAATTCGCGCCGGGAGCGGCGAAGTTCGTCGAGGGCCTGCGGCCCCCAGTTCTGGCTGGCGCGCGTTTCCTGTTCAGTGGCAATCATGGCGTCTTACTTTCGGGATTGCGCTCCCAGATGTAGGCGTTCCATTCACCAAAGGGAACGCGGCTTCCTACCAGCAGGCGCACGCGATGATAGTGAGAAAGAAAATAGCGGCCCAGGTTCTGATCGAAATCGACCCCGAAGCGCAAAGCCTTGTACTCGGGATAGGTCCGATTGGACCAAATGAGGTAGCGAACGGGCTTCTGTTCGATCTGCTGAATCAGCTCGTCGGTCATTTTGCCAGGCGCAACAAGGCCGGGAGAAAAAACATAGACGCGTGTGGGCGCATGTGTTTCGGAGAAAAAGTAAAGGCCGGTATCCTCGGGGACGGACAAGACCTGCTCGCCGAGGGCGTTCTGCTCTTTCATGAATTGAATAGCGGCCTGATACTGTTCCGCCAAATGCTCGGAAACTCGGATGCTGCCGCGCTCTGTGGTGAGCCGGGCGGTGGGCGGGAAGGCGGTCTCGACTTGCCGGCCTCGATTGATGAAGGCCGCTGCCAAACAAAGGGCACAAAGGGTGAATTCCGCGCTCAGAATCAGTTTGTGCGAAGTGACGCTCGACGGGACCAGGAACCGGGCGAACAAAAGCAATGAGAGAACCGCGGGCCCGTTGTAAAAAATCGCATAGCCCCAAGGCGTGGTCATGAGCAAAAGGCGGGAAGCAAGCAACGCGGACAATGTCAGAAGAAGTGCGAGCGCGGCTGAGCGACTCGTTCGTTGTTTCCAGAAGCTCCACCAGGCAAAGATGGCGGCGATTGCAATGTAAAGCACCATGTCCTGGGGAAAGAAAAGAATCCTCGCGAATTCCCGCCACAAGAGTTGCGCGGGGTGATAGCGCACATCTTCCATAGACCAGAGGTATGCAGCGAAATAGAGGAGGCCGCCGAAAAAGAGCGTCAGTCGAAGGAAGAGCGTGCGGCGGGCGATAGTCTTCCAAGAAAAGAGCAGATGGAGCCCCTGGAAGATGGCGAAGAGAAAAGCGGCGCGTTGCGCGGCTCCAGCGAAGGCTTCGGGAGTAAGGCTGAGCCCGGTGGTGGAGAGCCAAAACTTGCCGTAGTTGCGCATGAAAAACGAGCCTGGCCAGCTCATGATGTTTTCCTGGGTGATAAAAGCTACGCCCCGCAACGAAAGCATCCAGAACAACACAATGCCGCAAACCACGGCGCCAGGAAGGCAAACCGCTATGTCTTTCGCGGCAAGTTTCCAGGAGCGCTCCCGATACCAACGCGCGGCGATTAGCAAGGCGAGAGCAGCGCAGCAGGCTGCGCCGATTTCGAGTTTCAGCAGAAGCGCGACCGCTGCGGCAGTCCCAGCCGCGAACAGCCAGAGCGCACCGGTGGAATCGATTGCTCGAAGCATGCACCAAAGAAAAAAACAGGCAGTGAAGCAGCCGTAGACGGAAGCAAAGCTATAAGGCAGGGGGAAGCTGAAAAGTGAATGATGGAAGGATTGCGTAAGCAACACGACCCCAGCAGTCCAGCCCGGCAGCGCTGAAGACATGCGCATTCCGGAGAGATAGAGGAAGGCGGCGGAGCCCAGAGCAGAAAGCGAACCTGCCCAATAAAGCACGTTCAAATGCACGCCGAGGATGCGAAACAAAAAGCTGTTCCAGTAAGGAGCTAACGGACCGTAGAGGTACCAAATATCTTTGTAAAGCGTCTTCCCCTCAGAAAGAACAGTTGGAACGTACATTTCGCGCCCGCAGTCGGCGGTGAGCCAGCCCCAGTTCTGCCAGGTGGCGGAAAACCAGGCCGCCCAAATCACGACTAACGTGGCCAGGCCAGCGAAGGTTTTCCGATTCCATGGAACTGGCGGGCCGAAGGACAGCCGGGAAAGATAGGGCTCAAAGCGTCGTGGCACAGGCGAAGCCGCAACCGGTGGGAGGTCAGGCAGAGATAGAGTTGCTGTAGGCATTTTTGGGCGAGTTTCAGGATAGCAGCAGTCGCCGCGGGAAGAGTCCTCGCGATGGCTAGCGCGTGCTTAAGATGGAACACCCAACAGTGGGCCGGTTTGAATTTTGTGATTCGTGACACAGTAGGTGCCAAAATTCAAACTGGCTCACTACCAACGCCCAGGCGCGCTTTTCGCAGTGGCGAATTTAGCGTAAACTGGAGATGTTTCGCTGTGGTGGGAGTAGCTCAGCTGGTAGAGCGTCGGACTGTGGCTCCGAATGTCGTGGGTTCAAATCCCATCTCCCACCCCAAAGATTGATTCCCGAGAGCCTTGGACTGATCCGCTCGTGCTTCCTGCAAATTCCGGTGCCAATTCCATTAGGACGAACAAATGATTCCGATCCGCTGCCGGGGTGTGCTGTTTGATTTGGATGGCGTGCTGGTGGACTCCACGCCCGCCGTGGCGCGCGTTTGGGCCGGCTGGGCGAAAGCGCACGGGTTCGACCCCGACGAAGTAGTGAAGCAAGCGCATGGAAAACCAAGCATTGCGACAATCCGCGAGCTGCTCCCCAATGCGGATCACGAGGCGGAAAATCGCGAAGTGGAGCGCCGCGAGATTGCCGATGTGGAAGGCATAATTCCCCTGCCGGGAGCGGTGGAGCTGCTCCACGCGCTTCCGCCGGACCGTTGGGCCATCGTAACCTCCTGCACGCGGCCGCTCGCTCACGTGCGCATTACCGCAGCGGGGCTGCCGAAGCCGAAATACATTGTCACCTCTAGCGACGTAAAGAACGGCAAACCCGATCCGGAACCTTACCTAAAAGGAGCGCAGATGCTCGGTGTCTCGGCAGTGGACTGCCTTGTGCTCGAGGATGCTCCTGCGGGAATCCGGGCTGGCAAAGCAGCGGGTGCACACGTAATTGCGACACGCGCTACGGCAAGTGACGCCGAACTTCGCGAGGCTGGCGCTGACTGGATCGTCGACAATTGCGGCGCACTCTTCGTCGATTCCAGCCGCGATGGCGAACCGTTTCTGCTGATTGGCCGTCGAACAAAATAGGCCCGTTCTTCGTAGAAACACTAGAAAGAGTTAGAATCCCACGACTGTTGAACGGGGAATTCATGCCGTTTTGAGGAGAAGATAATGATCGCTGTCAGGAAGATGGGTGTGTTGATTGTTGCCGCGTTAGGGATGCTCGCGATTCCGGGGATGGCGTGGTCCCAGGAAAAAGAGGCCAAGGCAGGAGAGAAACCAGCGGAAACTCCTCCTGGCCCTCCACCCAAGGAAGAGTCGTCCATCACCGACCACACCATCAAGATCGGCGGCCAGACTATCCCCTATAAGGCGACGGCCGCGACGGTTCTCCTCAAGAATGAAAAAGACGAGCCGACCGCATTGCTGTATTACACCGCGTACACCAGAAGCGACGCGAAAGACATGAGCCAGCGGCCTGTATCGTTCTTGTACAACGGCGGGCCGGGATCGTCTTCGGTGTGGCTGCACATGGGATCGATGGGACCGCGGCGCGTGATGACCATCAACGCGGGCGTGACTCCTCCAGCTCCTTACAGGCTGATGGACAATCCCGATTGCTTGCTCGACAAATCGGACCTCGTCTTCATCGATCCGGTTGGCACCGGTTTCAGCCACGCCGTGGGGAAAGCGCAGGACAAGGATTTCTGGGGTGTAGATCCCGACATAAAATCGCTCGCGCAGTTCGTTACAACTTACGTCAGCCGCAACAATCGCTGGAATTCTCCCAAGTTTCTGATTGGCGAGAGCTACGGCACGTTTCGCAACGCCGCGCTCGCGAATTATTTGCAAGGCCACGACAACATGTATCTGAATGGAATCGTGATGGTTTCCTCGGTGCTGGACCTGGGAACGATTTCTTTCTATCCCGGGCAGGATCTCGCCTACATCCTCTATCTTCCGAGCTACGCGGCCACCGCCTGGTTTCACAAAACGTTGAAGGACCGCCCGGAAAGCCTGAGCGCCTTTTTGGACGAAGCTCGTAAATTTGCGCGGGGGGAATATGCGAACGCCTTGATGAAGGGCGACGCGCTGAGTACGGCCGAAAAAGTGGAAATATCAAAAAAAGTCGCGCGATTCACCGGCCTCAGCGAAGACTATCTCGAAAAGGCCAATTTGCGCGTGCGTCTGTTTCAGTTCATGCAGGAACTGCAGCGAAATCGCGGGTTGACGACGGGCCGATTGGACGCGCGCTTTGCCGGGCCTACCTACAACCTGATCGGAGAGGCGGCAGACTACGATCCGCAGGAAACCGCTATTAGCGGAGCGTTTGTTGGCGCGTTCAATACCTACATCCGCGAAGAATTGAAATTTGGTCAGGACAAGAAATACAAGCCCGCGGCAGACTTCGAAAATAATCGTTGGGACTGGAAGCACGAAGGTAACGACTTTGGCTTCTTCCCCGGGTCGCCGAGCGTCGTGCTGGACCTGGTGCAAGCAATGATTTCGAACCCGCGCCTGAAGGTGGAAGTTGAGGACGGAATCTACGACTTAGCGACTCCATTCATGGAAGCGGAATACACGGTCGACCACATGGGGCTGCCCGAAAACATTCGCAAAAACATCTGGCATCAGTATTACGAGGCGGGCCACATGATGTATCTCCACGACGAGGATTTGGCGAAGCTCAAGGCAAACGTATCCAAGTTCCTAGACACCGCTTCCAAACAGTAGGCCTCTTTATTGCAGGGGCGCGCTTTAGCCTGCCTGCGCAGGCAGGCGCGTCCCCTGTAATTTCGTGAAAAACAGAACGCGCATAGTCTCGTGTTTACTACAGCCAACCTGTCCCTTCGGACAGTAATTCACAGGCAATCCAGTTAAAGCGATGAAAGGAGCATGACTTCTTCTCCCCTAAAATGGTGGTGTCCGGGAACAGAGCTTTCGACGATTCGTAACTGCGACTCGGCTTTTCGTAATTCGGGCAACGCAAGGAAGTTAATCATGGGAACAACAACGCTACCGCCTGCAACTGGGCAAATTCCTGCACCACCGTCCGCCCCGCCGCAAAGAACGATTCACACCGCGCAGCTCGTCACCGCAATGCTGAAAGCCAGCGAGCACGTCAGCGATTTGATCTTCTCGCCGGGCCGCGCGCCGCAAATCGAAGTGAGCGGACAGCTCAAGGAACTCAAGTTCAAAGGACTGGAGTGCCTCACCTCCCAGGACACGCAGCTCATCGCCAATGACATCATGGGAAAGAACGAGACGCCGGCCCGCAAACTGGAGCAAGAGGGATCAGCTGACCTCTCGTATGGACTATCTGGCGTGGGACGCTTTCGCGTAAACATTTTCAAGCAGCGCGGCAGTTGCGCCATTGTGATGCGTGTCATTCCAGACAAAATTCCCGGATTTACAGAGCTGCATCTGCCTGCCGCCTTGCAGGAGATTGTGGATTTACGGAATGGCGTGGTGCTGGTGACCGGGCCGACGGGTTCGGGAAAATCATCCACGCTTGCGGCCATCATCGACAAAATGAACGAAGAGAAGGCCTTTCACATCTTGACGATCGAAGACCCCATCGAATTTCTCCACCGGCACAAGAAGGCCACAATTCACCAGCGCGAGTTGCATTCCGACACGCCAAACTTTGCTTTGGCGCTGCGCGCGGCCTTGCGACAGGCGCCCAAGGTCATTCTCGTTGGCGAGATGCGCGATCGCGAAACCATCGAAATTGCGCTGGAAGCTTCAGAAACGGGGCACCTGGTGATGTCCACACTGCATACCATTGACGCCTCCAAAACTGTCGAGCGCATTGTAGGCGTATTTCCGCTGGCAGATCAGCAAGCCATTCGCACCCGGCTCGCGAAAGCCTTCCGCTTTATCGTGTCGCAGCGCCTGCTGCCAAGGAAAGGCGGGAAAGGTCGAATCGCCGCCGTCGAGATCTTGAGATCCACGATGCGTACTCGGGAATACGTGGAAAAAGGCGAGAGCGAAGGCAAGACCCTGTTGGACGCCATGCGCGACGGGACTACCGAAGGCATGCAACATTTCGACGGAGAAATTGACAAGCTCGTCCGCGCGGGATTGGTGGAATTCGAAGACGCTTTGCCCTACTCGACCAACGCTGGAAACTTGCGGCTGGAAATGGCGGATTATCTCGAAGAACGGCAGAGTGGCGCGGCAAAAAAGACCGGCACTGCCACCGAGGTCGAGATCGTAAGATAACTTCCCGGAAAAGCTCGACCCGCAGAAAATCGGCTGTCCTATAGCCGGCGGGCTTCGCTCCTGGTCCGGAATCTAAGATAATTCCCCCAAATGACTGTTTCAGACGTCGGCATGCTGCTGCAGCGACCTGAGGGACTGTCCGCGCTCGTCGGCGTCCCGCTGGCTCTGATTCTTCTTGCGGGTTTCGCTCCTCGAACCGTTGAAAAAGCATTTCGCAAAGTTGCGCGGCCATTTGCCCGACTTGCCGGGCGAAAAAGACTTGTCGTCTGGCTTCTTTTTTTCACGGTAATCGGCGTTCGGCTCGCTGTGTTTCCGTTGCTCCGCGTCCCCATCCCGGGCATCCATGATGAATTTAGTTATCTGCTGATGGGCGATACGTTTGCTCATGGCCGTCTCGCAAATCCCACTCACCCAATGTGGATGAGCTTCGAATCCTTTCACGTCAATTGGTTTCCGACCTATTCGTCAAAGTATCCGCCCGGTCAGGGCGTGGTTCTTGCCCTCGGCCAGTTCCTCGGGCTTCCGTGGATTGGAGTGATGTTGAGCACGGGTGCAATGTGCGCAGCAATCCTGTGGATGCTGCAAGCCTGGTTGCCTCCTAAATGGGCATTGCTTGGTGGGATATCGGTAGCGCTGAAATTCGGAATTGCAAGTTATTGGATGAACAGCTACTGGGGCGGCGCGGTAGCAGCCTCGGGTGGCGCACTCGTGCTTGGCGCGATGCCGCGCATCATCCGCCATGCAAGAACACGAGATGCGTTACTCCTCGGCCTGGGACTCGCCACTCTCGCCAATACAAGGCCGTACGAGGGCTTGCTCTTTTCCATTCCAGTAACGGGCTGGTTTTTCTGGTGGCTTTTGGGGAAAGCAAAATCTGCTCCTCCGTTGCAAACGCGAATCCGCTCTGTCCTGCTTCCGGCCGCTGGAGTTCTGCTGATGACGGTCGCATTCATGGGCTATTACAACTGGCGGCTCACCGGAAATCCGCTTCTATCGCCCTATGTATTGAACGAGAGGGCATACAACACAATGGGGTTGTTCTTGTGGGATCGCCCCAAACCTCCATTGGAGTACCGCAACGATCAGTTCGAGGATTTCTACAACCAGTGGGAACGCGAGGAATATCAAAACACGCGGGCTGGCGTGTGGAAAGTGTCGGCCCAAAAACTGAATCGTAATGGGAGTGTCTATTTCTGGTGGGGCGCGGTGCTGCTCTTGCCGGGAGCTAGGCTCTTGTATCGCGACAAGAGAATGCGCTTCCTGCTGATCCTCTTTTTTCTCGAAGCGGCAGGCGTTTTTGTGGTGATTTGGTCCATGCCCCACTATGCCGCACCTGTCGCATGCGTGATTTTCGCGTTGACAGTTCAGGCGATACGGCACCTGAACAAGATGAGGGTAGCCGGGCGCCCGATTGGGATGGCGCTCGCTGCCGCCGCCGTAATGCTTCTGGGTGTCGACACGACGAGGAACGTCTCGCGGCGCGTTTGCGACCCGTTGCGCTGGACGTGCGAGGGAGACCCCAGCCGCGTTGCCATCCAGGAGAAACTTTCCCATACCCCAGGAAAGCATTTGATCATTGTGCGCTACGGCGAGGAGCACAACATCCACGACGAGTGGGTTTTCAACGGCGCGGAGATTGATTCCGCCAAGGTCCTCTGGGCGCGCGAGCTAGATGCAGAGCAAAATGCAAAGCTGTTCGCCTATTTCAAGGACCGCCGGATCTGGCTCGTCGCGCCCGACGAGGACAACACAGAGTTGATTCCTTATCCCCGCAAAGATTTAAGCTCAGAACCATAGAGAGCACACCGTAATTTTTCTTTCCTGAGCAGCGACACAAAATGCAGCCCGCGGCCGGCAATCAGGCTGATCGGCCACGGGTACAGCGGCACTTTAGCATTCCACGTTTTTTCTTCCAAACCGCATTGCGAAAAGTGTTCCGCCCATTGCTTCCGGCTCTGGTAGTTGTACGTCAGCACGACGCCGTGAGGCCGGTTTCCCACCCAATCCATGAAGCGCAGCGTGAGGTCGTCGAGCGCATTTTCGTCGATGTGATCCTTGAGCAGCACAAAACTTCGCGTGACGCGAGCCGCTTCGCGCAGCAGAATGGCGGGATCTTGCGTGTGATGCAGCACATCCACGAACATGCACACGTCGAAGGAAGCATCCGGATAAGGCAGCGTCGCTCCGTCAAAGGCTCGGCACTCGATCTTGCATCCAGGCCGGACCATGAACTCGACGCCGCAAATCGAAATGTCCGGCCGGAGCTGCGCTATCAAGCTGGCAATCGTGCCGTCGCCGCAACCCACGTCAAGCACCGCCGCGCCGCGTGGAATCTGCGCTGCGAGCGCTTCTGCAAGCACGCGCGCGCGCCGCTCAAAAACAAATGCGTGGTGCCAGCGGCTGATCCAGGTGAACGGCCAAGAAGCCTGCGGAGACGTTGCCATCTACTTCTTTTCGTAGTCGCCGATGTAGGTGTCGCGGCTGATGCCAAGCATGCTGAGAAAAAAAGATGCAAATATGATTTGCAAACCGATGAACAGCCACATGGACCAGAACACAACCTGGCGAACCTCATGCAATGGCCCAAATCCGCTCCACGCCCACTTCCCCGCGATCCAGGCGCACCCTACAAATCCTGCAAGAGAAACTCCACCACCAAGCAACAATCCCGTCTCGAGCTTTACGCGTTTCAGCAGCCGCTTGAGCGAAACGGGGTCCTGATCAAAGCGCTCCGCGTAGCTGAACACTTTCGCGAACGTCCCGATGGAAATGATCTGCACCCCGAGAAGCGTGAAAATCATTCCGAAAATCATCGTGTGAATGTCCAGGATCACTTGTGGCGCAATCTCGCGCGGGCCGGGCAAAAGCCAAAACACTAGAAATAGTCCAGCCACGACCAGCGCTACACCTGGCAGCAGAAAAAGCCAATTCGGCGCATAGAGCAGCATGAAACGCAAATGCCGCCATCCGTCTCGAAAACTCCGCAGGTGCGGCGGCCGCCCTCGCTTGTCCGGCCAGAGCGTGATAGGAATCTCCGTGATGCGCGTGCCAAGTTGCGCGGCCTTGATCACAAATTCAGACGCGAATTCCATCCCCGTGCTTCGCAAATCCATTTGGTCGTAAGTCGCGCGCCGGAACGCACGCATCCCGCAGTGGCTGTCGCCAATTCCCGCTTGAAAGAAAAGGTTCAGCAGCGCAGTGAGTCCGGGATTACCGACGTATTTGTGGTGCCACGGCATTGCGCCAGGCTTGATTTCTCCGCGAAAGCGGTTGCCCATGACCACGTCGTAGCCCTCGCGCAACTTCTCCACGAAGCGCGGCACGTCCGTGAAATCGTAGCTGTCGTCCGCATCGCCCATGATGATGAACGGGCCGCGTGCGGCGGCAATTCCTGCTTTCAGCGCCGCGCCATAGCCGCGCTCCGTCACGTGCACGAGCCGAGCGCCGTGTTCGTCGGCGATTTGGATCGAGCCGTCTGTCGAGCCATTGTCCGCTACGATGACTTCGCCAGAAAGGCCAGATGCGCGAAACGCATAAATCGCTTTGTCCACGCAATAAGCCAGCGAATTCGCCTCGTTCAAGCACGGAATGACGACGGAAACTTCCACTGACAGCTCCGTGGAAGCCTGGTCGGGTCGCCCCCTCTCCGAAGCGAAAACAGTATCCATAAGTAGCAACATCATATCGCGCCCGGACGGCGAATTTCACGGGCGCGGGTTCGCCTGTTCCTGCTTGCAATTTCCCGGCTGGCAGTTATGATGCCGCCTGCTGCTCTGTCCCAGGCATTTCCTGAGCGGGGAAAATTGACCACCAGCCCGTTAACCTCTTCGGCCCAAGCCTACAACCGCGGCCGCCTCCTCAAAGTTCTGGGCATGTGGTTCGGGATGGCGGCAGCCATCGGAAATACAATCGCTGCCGGAATCGTCTACACGCCCGGCGATGTAGCAAAGCAACTGCCCAACGCGTGGTTGTTCATGGGCATCTGGATTCTCGGCGGGCTCTACGCGCTCTCCGGCGCATCTTCGATGGCTGAGCTTGGCGCCGCAATTCCCCGCAGCGGCGGACAGTACAATTTTTCGCGCCGCGCGCTTGGCGATTACGCCGGCTTCATCGTCGGCTGGAGCGACTGGCTCTCCACTTGCGGCACCGCTGCGGCCGTCGCCATCGTCATCAGCGATTACAGCGGCCACCTCTTCCCGATTTTCGCCGGGCGCGTGCAAAGTCTCTCTGTCGCGATCATTCTCGGCTTTGGCGTGCTGCAATGGCGCGGGATTCGCTGGGGAAGCAACGCGCAACTCCTGACGGCTATGCTGAAGACCGGCGCCTTCGTGATTCTCGTCGCAGCCGCTTTTCTTTTGGGCGGCCCGGCGCATAAAGCCGCAATGCAATCCGGCGCTTCCGGCCTTTCCCTGCCTTCGGGCTGGCCTCTTGCGATTGCCGTCATGCTGGGACTCCAAGCCGTCATTTACACCGTCGACGGCTGGGACGGCATCATCTATTTCGGCGAAGAGGTGCGCAATCCCGGCGGCGACATTCCGCGCGCCATTTTCGGCAGTGTTCTTTCCATTATGGGGATTTACCTCCTCCTCAATCTCATTGCGCTGTACATCGTGCCCATCAACGAAATCGCGGGGAATACGTTCGTCCTCGGCACGGTTGCCAATCGCGTGTTTGGCAGCCTGGGCGATCCGATCATCCGCTCCATCATGGTCATCTCGATGCTGAGCTGCCTCAACGCCAACCAGCTTTTCTGCACGCGCACGCTCTATGCGATGAGCTGCGACGGGCTCTTCTTCCGCACCGCAACGAAGGTCAACCCCGGCGGGACGCCTACGGTTTCTCTTTTGCTCAGCACCATCGTCGGCGTGCTGTTCCTGCTTGTTTCCTTCCTGGGCGGAGATGCTTTCCAGCGCATCACCGCCATGCTCTCCTTTTTCTTCGTGGCAAACTACACGCTCTCCTACACGTCCGTTTTTGTGCTGCGCAAGCGCGAGCCGGACATGCCGCGCCCGTACCGCGCCTGGGGCTACCCCTGGCTCACCGGAATTGCGCTGGTGGCCTCGGTTCTGTTTTTGATTGGCTCGATTGTCACCGACCAGAAGAACGCCCCGCTGGCCCTGGCCATGCTCGTCCTCAGCTATCCTGTGTATCGCCTGATGAAGTTCGCTGCTCGCCGCGAATCCGCTTAGAGAGACGTTCCGAATTGGGAAGCATAGCCCCCCACCGGTAGTTTCGTAAGAGCGAGAAACAAAGGGGTTAGCCCATACGGAACTTGGAAGAATGTACGGAACTCTGTGGGAGGAAGTTTGGTTGGCACCCCCACCCCCCGTTGCACGGGAAAGAGTGCGGAAGTAATTGATGAGAAAGGAGTTGCGTTGCGCCGTTGCCCAAAAGAGTGCGGAAGTGAATGAAAAGACAGAGGTTAGATGTTGCAGACTGGAAGAGAGGTCCTTCGACTCGCTGCGCTCGCTCAGGGCTCGCATCCCTCACCGGATGCTCGGATTTCGCGGATAAGAGGACAAATGCTGGCGAGCGTGGGACTTCAAGGAAGGGCTGGTGGGGCGGCGATGTGAGCTGACAAACACGCAGGAGAGTAGCATGGTCGATACTAGGATGTTAAGTATTAAGACGGGAAAGGTAGAATTTTGGGATTGGATGGTAACGGGAGAAGGTTTAACGGGAATTGGACCCGCGGTCAAGCCCGTCTTTCATAGATGGACAACGCACTAACCGCCGATAGTGCGCCATGCTTTGGCGTGTTCTATGCTGGTCATAGCCCGCCAAATCAACGAGGTGCTCCGATGATTCAGCGTCTGATCGCTTGTCTTCTGACTTTCGGGTTGGTCGCACTTCCTCTCTCCGCAAGTGACAATCAAAAGGAAACGATGCGCCTGAACAACTGCGGAACTGTTCTCAAGGAAATTCTAGACATTCCCGATAACATTCCGGAGGACCTGATCGACAAGGCGGAATGCGTCATTATCTATCCCTCGGTCTTGAAGGCTGCCTTCATTTTTGGCGGGAGCTACGGCCGGGGCGCGATGACTTGCCGCACTGGCGAACATTTTACGGGTCCTTGGGGCGCACCGACGATGATGGCTCTGGAAGGCGGCAGTTTTGGCTTGCAACTCGGCGGGCAGGCGACGGACTTCGTTTTGCTCGTGCTGAACCCCCGCGGCGCAAAGGCCATTCTCCATAGCAAAGTCAGACTGGGCGCGGATGCTTCCGCAGCAGCCGGCCCTAAGGGGCGAACAGCGGAGGGTGCGACGGATGTCACTTTACGCGCAGAGGTGCTCAGCTATTCGCGTAGCCGAGGACTTTTCGCTGGCCTGTCGCTCGAAGGCTCTACCACGCGGCCGGACAATGGCGCAAACGAGAAGCTCTACGGGAAGAAAGTCGAAGCCGAGGACATCGTACGCAAAGGTGCGGTTCCAGTGCCTCCTTCTGGGCAAGAGCTCATTGGGCTACTGAACAAGAAAAGCCCTAAGAATCTTTCGGACCCCAACTCTCTGAAGGAATAACCTCGGGCTGGCGTTCAGAATTGCGAACCGAGTGCGACCCAGAACTTCGTCCAGAGTGTAGGCTCAAGGCCAGACACAATACTGTCCGGCGGGAAATTACCCCTCATTCTTGAACCAGGGCCTTTTGCCAGCGGCAGTGAAATTTCGAGAAAGTCAAAAACCGCACCCTGAAAACCGCAGGGTGCGGCACCCGAAGTTCTAGCGCGGTTCGGCCTCTGCCCCACCCGCCACCCGAAATTCTAGTTTGGGCTCGGTCTCTGCCCCACCCGCCCGGGTTGAGGCCCGGCGGTACAATCGGAAAAGCCGAAGAGAGATTCCTCGACTCCGCACGCCGACCGCTTTGCTAGGGCAAAGCGGGAAGAATAGTCGGCCTGCTTCGCTCGGAATAACAGTTAGGGTGGCGTGGCGAAGCGTCGCGCAATCTAGTTGACTTTTTCGGCGACGGATTTGGCTTGGAGGAACAGGAGCAGATAATCTTTGCCGCCGGTCTTGGAGTCGGTGCCGGACATGTTGAAGCCGCCGAAAGGATGCGCGCCGACCATCGCGCCGGTGCACTTGCGGTTCAGATACAGGTTTCCGACGTGGAACATTTCTTCGGCTTTGCGGATTTTTTCCGGGTTCTTCGAGTACACCGCGCCGGTCAAGCCAAATTCCGTGTTGTTGGCAATTTCGAGCGCGTCATCGTAGTTCTTCGCCTTGATGACCGCGAGCACGGGACCAAACACTTCCTCTTGCGCCAGCCGCGCTTTCGGAGGCACGTCCGCGATAATCGTCGGCTCGATGAAATAGCCGTCGCCCGCCGCGCGCTTTCCGCCGGCGACAAGCCGCCCTTCCTTCTTGCCGACCTCGATGTAATCCAGAATCGACTTCATGGCCGACTGATTGATGACCGGCCCCATGTAATTGTTGGGATCGTCGCTCTCGCCCACGGTGATTTTCTTGGTGCGGTCGACTAGCTTCTGCAGGAACGTGTCGTACACTTTCTCCGAAACGATTGCACGCGAGCAGGCCGAGCATTTCTGCCCTTGATAGCCGAATGCCGCCTGCGCCGTGCCCTCCACGGCGGAGTCGATATCCGCCTCTTCATCGACAACGATGGCGTCCTTGCCGCCCATCTCCAGCACAGTGCGCTTGATCCAGATTTGTCCCGGCGACGGCTTGGCGGCCAGCTCGCTGATGCGCAGGCCGACTTCCTTCGAGCCCGTGAAGCCAACGTAGCGCGTCTTCGGATGCGTGACGAGCGTGTCGCCAACGGCGCCGCCCGGCCCGGTAATGAAGTTCACGGCTTCCTTGGGAACGCCCGCTTCGTAAAGAATGTCGATGAATTTCGCCGCAATCGTCGGCGAATCGCTCGCGGGCTTAAGAACCACAGTGTTGCCTGTGACCAGCGACGCGGCGACGAGGCCAGCCATGATGGCGCAGGGGAAATTCCACGGCGGAACGATTACGCCTACGCCGAGCGGAATGTACGTGAGATAGCTGCGCTCGCCGCGCATGGGCGTCAGCTTTTGCGGCTCGGACAGCCGCAGCATTTCGCGCCCGTAGAATTCGCAGAAGTCGATGGTTTCCGCGATGTCCGCGTCCGCCTCCACCCAGGTTTTTCCCACTTCGTAGCAGACCAGCGCGTTCAGCTCAAACTTGCGTTCGCGGCAGATCTGCGCCGCGCGGAAAATGTACTTCACGCGCTCATGGGCGGGAACCTTTTTCCAGACATCAAAATACGCGTGCGCCGCTTCGATGGCCTGCTTGGCCATCTCCGCGTTGGCATTCTGGAATACGCCGATCACTTCCGAAGGCCGCGAGGGGTTCGTGGAGTTGCGCTTCTCTGGCGTGGTGACCATTCGCCCGCCGACCCAGTTCGGATACTCGCGCCCAAACTCCGATTTCACCTTTTTCAGCGCATCTTCCATGCGCTTGCGGTTCTCCGGCTTCGAGAAATCGATGAACGGCTCGTTGGTGAACTCGGACAGGTGCGGTTTTTGTTCGGCTGTGGCCATGGAGGCTCTCCTCTATCGAAAACAAATGCGCAGACTATACATTATACAGCGCCGGCAAAGTTGCTCACAAGCCGTGGCCCGTTTGCCGTTTCCCGTGACTCTGTTGACCTGCTTTTTTGAGAAGCGTTGAAAGAGAGATCCTTCGACTGCGCGTCCCGACGCGGAAATCGGGACGGCACAATTTCCGCGAAGAAAGGCGTCGGGACGCTTCGCTCAGGATGACGCATTCAAAGGAATCGCTATGAACAAACGCAGAAAGTCAAGCCAAAGTGAGGAAGTCAGCAAAGCCGGGGCTCCGCCGAGTAGTGGGTCAGTTTTGAATTTTGACCCTATTGTGTCACGAATCACAAAATTCAAACTGACCCACTTTGAGATGTGATCGATCAAAGGGAAGATGGGCTCACTCGTAGCGGAAATGGATCTTGGCGGTAACGTGGGCGGGAACGGGCTTGCCGTTCAGCGTGGCAGGCTCGTATTTGTATTTCTTTAGCGCTTCCATTGCGGGCCGATGCAAAGAAGGAGGACCGGAGAGAACGTTCATGGTAGTCACTTGTCCTGTGGCGTCAACGACGGCATCAATGACCACGTCACCCCGCTCAAAATCCCGCAATTCGTCCAGCGAAACTGTTGCGGCCACGGACTTGATGAGTTTGGGAGGCACGAGACCGGGCTGTTGCGCGGAGATCGCCGCGCTATCTACGGGCGTTGTCGTTGGGGAATGGGCCGACGAACGCTTCGTCGGCGGAGCCGCCGGAGCGGGCTTTGCTTTGCGCACGGGCTGAGCGGCGGGCTCGACTGGCGCGGAAGCGGCGGTCGGCGCATTGTTCGCGGCTGCGGATTCCGGCTGGGCAGCGTTCGGCGACGCTGCGTTCTGCGGCGTCGCGGCAGGTGTTGTGGAAGTTGCCGTGTCGTTTGCTCCTGCCGGTTTCGCGGCGGGAGCTTCGCTGGACGCGGGGGCCGCGGGGCGTGGCGCAACTGGCGGCGGAGCGGTACTCGCCTTCGGAGTGACTGGGAAGGCTCTTGGCCCGTTCATCCAAGGAAGCAAGTTCTTGTACCACGCGACGCCAATTAGCCCGCCCAAGATGAGGAGCAAGACGGTCAGCCGCAGCATTCCAGCCCGAAAACCTGGGGTGAATTGTCCGCGAGCCCGAGAAGAGCGCTTTCCCTTTGGGAGCGAATACTGGAAATCCATCGCAGGCTTTGCTACCGGCGCCTGATTCGCGGGTGTCGCCGGTCCCCGATTCACGCTTGGCGGTCGAACAGGTTCAGTCCCATCGTCGATTGGCAACGACTTGGAGCGAAAGGTCCTGGGGGCGAGCGATTGATCCGCTGAAGCGGGGGCCGTGTTCGGCGCAGGAGGAGCGGGTGGAACTGCCGGCATTACTGGCTGGCCGCGCAGAGCTTCGACCTCTTTCTTCAGCGCCTGCACTTCATCGGCGTTAGGCTGTGGCGCCGCTCCGGCGATGTCGTCGGCGGTCGTTTCTGCACCAGCCACCATCTCAATGGCGGCGGCTTCTTTCTCGTCCTTTGGCAGCAGCGCCGTCGCCGCAGAAAACTCCACACCCCAGAAGCCCGGCGCGGGCTCAGCGAATTCCACTTCGACGTAGCATTCTTTGGGTCGAAAAGTCCGCTTGCGCACAACGTGAGCAACTAATTCGCGCTTCGTTTCTTCGTTGGTCAGCACCAGGAGCTGGCTAGGGGTTACGGCGGCGGAAAGGCGGATCACCGCGCCTTTCTCAAAGATCAGGACGGTAGTGGTGGATTCCGTGAAGAGCTCGCGAATGCCTGCTCCAGCTCCGTGACGCGCTCCAGTGGCTTTGAGGTGCACTTCGCGCGCAATGGCGTTCACCTTTGGAAGCGGTTTGCGCTTGAGCTGTGGAATGTCCTGCTCGGGCGGCTCCTGCTCTGGCGGTGCTTCGAGTTGTTGAGGGGGCTGTTCGGGCGGTGCCGGATCGACTAGTTCAAGAGGTGGCGAGTCAGGAGGATGCGCTTGCGTAGAAGCTTCGGCGGCGGTTCCGGGAGGATGCGGTTCAACCGAAAACTCTTCTGGCGCGGATTTTGAGGACTCCGCGCGTGGCGAGACTGTGGAAGAGGTTTGCTCTTCGGATGCAGACAAATCAGTTGACCCTTGTGCGCCGGGCACGGAGAAACGCCCTCACAAATGAGATGCTCAGGCTGAGGAAACCGCACGATTGGAGCGGTCAAGCCAACCGATTTATGTTTTCACCCGGCCTAGCCCACTCGCTATAGTACCAAGGTACTGTGTTGCGCAAGGAACACATCGAAAGGCGAGGAAACTTTGCGCAGGCCGCACGATGGCGTTGCTGTTTCACTAGGCGGCTGCTAGGTGGTCAACGAACGGGCGATGCGGAATCCATAGTCAACGTATTGGAATTCCGGCGGAATGCTGGAACGCGCGGCATTGCGGCATACCTTAATATGATGCCGCCATGAACCGCCGCGGGAGGCGCGCCGGGTTCCCTGGGACGGCCCTTGCGGATTCCGGGCGGGAGAAGACTGATAGTAGGCGGCATCGTACCAGTCCGCGCACCATTCGTGAACGTTGTCGCCCATATTGAAAAGCCCGTAAGCATTTGGCGCGTATAATCCGACAGGCTCAGGCCCTTCTTTCCAGCGGTTCGCGTAATCAGGAAGCGAGTCGGGCGGTGCATCTCCCCAAGGATATGCCTGCCCTTCTGTTCCGCCGCGCGCGGCGCATTCCCACTCCGCTTCCGTGGGCAAGCGATACTGTTTGCCGCTTACGGCGCTGAGCCATTCGCAATACGCAACAGCTTCATGCCACGACACTGCAACGACAGGCATCTTCGCGTCGTCGAAATTTGGTTGGGCCCAAGAAGGAGGCGGGGAGGCGTTGTCTGCTGCGAGAAAACACTGAAACTCGGCGTTCGTGACCTGATAGACGGCCAATTCGAACGCATCGACCCACACGCGATGCGCGGGTTTTTCATCGTCGCGGCCGGTTTCGCAGCCCATCGAGAACCACTGCTGGGGTATGCTCGACATTGCGGGCTCGATGAAGCTTGGCTGTGTGCCACTCGCTCCTGTTGGCTTGGCTGATGCCGCCGTCATTCTTAAATCTCCATGCGTGGTAAATCGTCTAGAACTCATCTGGCCCTGGTGACATTCACAACTCAGACTCAAAACCGAAAAGCAGATCCCTCACCCCGCTAAGACCGCGGGGATTCGGGATGACAGGCTAAAGTGGGCCTGCTCTCAATGCAGGATGTCATCGGCCCTTGATGTCGGAGCTAAAGCTCCGCCCCCCTAAAGAACAATTATGAAACAGCTTCTAGTCAGATGCCGGAGACTCTTCCCGAGTCATCCACGTCGATCGAAGACGCCCGCGAAACTTTCGGCAGGCCGGGCATCAGCATTATATTTCCCGAAATCACCACGACAAATCCCGCGCCCGCAGAGAGTGAGGCGTCCGAGACATTAAGCGTCCAGCCAGTAGGCGCACCGAGCCGTTTCGGGTCGTCAGAAAGAGAATACTGAGTCTTGGCAATGCAAACCGGCAAATTTCCAGAGCCCCAGTCCGAGAATTCTTTCAATTTGGCGGTAGTCTGATCGGAGAACTTCACGTCGTTCGCGCCGTAGATTCTTTGCGCCACTTTCTTGATTTTGTCTGTAAGCGACTCATCTAAAGAATAGAGAGGGTGCACATTGGGAGATGGGTGCTTCCCCATCGTCGCGACTACTTTTTCCGCAAGGTCTTTCGCGCCCGGGCCGCCCCTGGCGAAGCCTTCGGAGACAGCATGGGGAACATCTCGTTCTGCACAGTATGCTGCCAGCTGCTTTAGATCGGATTCGGCATCGTCAGGAAAGCGATTAATGGCAGCAACGATTGGCACACCAAAACTCTTCAGGATTTGGATATGCCTACCGAGGTTGGGCAGCCCGCGTTCGAATTCGCCTTCGCCCTGGTTGCGCAAGCTGCGAACGGTTGTGACCAGCACAGCAGCGGAAGGCACGATTCCCGATTGCTGCATGACGATGTCGAAATATTTTTCGGCGCCGAGGTCAGCAGCGAAGCCACACTCGTTCACTACATAATCCGCAAGGCGCAATCCCATCTCCTGTGAGACGACGCTACTCGTGCCGTGGGCGATGTTTCCAAACGGTCCGGCGTGAACGAAAGCCGGCGTGCCATCCGTCGTTTGTGCAAGATTTGGAAGAATGGCTTCGTTCAGGAGGGCCATCATTCCGCCGGTCGCGGACAAATCCTTCGCGCGAACAGGCTTTCCATCGCGCGCGACGCCAACAACGATGGCGTCCAGCCGTCTGCGAAGATCCTGGCGTTCCTTGGCAAGAGCAATGATGGCCATAATTTCCGAAGCGGCAGTGATGATAAAGCCGGTCTGCCGATTGGCGCCTTCCTTCTTGCTATCGAGTGACACGCGAATGTGCCGCAGGGCGCGGTCGTTCATATCCATGGTGCGCGGCCAGGTGATTTTGGCGGGATCGAGCTGAAGGTCGTTGCCGTGGAAAAGATGCGCGTCCACCAAAGCCGCAAGCAGATTGTGTGCTGACGCGATGGCGTGAAAATCACCGTTGAAGTGAAGATTGATTTTCGAACTAGGTTCAATTTGCGCGAGGCCGCCGCCCGCGGCGCCGCCTTTCATGCCAAAAACGGGGCCCAGCGAGGGTTCGCGCGAAGTGATGACAACTTTCTTGCCGATGTGTGCGAGGCCCTGTGTCAGGCTGATCGCGGTGACGGTTTTGCCTTCGCCGGCTGCGGTGGGCGTGGTGGCCGTGACGAGGACCAGTTTCCCGCGGCGCGGGAACGCCGGATCAGAAAGCAGCTCGAGCTTGACTTTGCCGGTTTCCGATCCCAATTGCTCAAAATACTTTTCTGGAATTCCGAGTTTGCGCGCTACCGCTTGAATCGGAAGAAGTGAAGTTGGCATAAGTTGTGGATTTTTCAGCGCGAAGACTTCAAGCGCGGGGAAAAAGAATAGCATACCTGCCTTGCGTTGCAAAAATGCCGTGGTCGAAGGGTCATCCGAAACGACGGTGACTCTGCCAGTAGACGGGCCAGGGTAAGCGCAAGTTCCGGCAGAGCAAAATGTCCGGATGATCGCGCGATTCTTCATTCTCGATGCCAAACAGATTGCTATTTTTTGCGGCGACTGTGCAGTCGTTGAAGAGTTTCTTGCCTTCATCCAGATCAAAGCCCGCCACGATCACCGTTTGGGGCAGGCGCGGGTCATATCCGCGATACCAAAAGGAATTGGTGAGGCACATGGCATTGGGTAAGCCTAGCGACGGGCCGTACAAGTTGAGAGCGCCTCCTTCGCCATAGTTCCCCGTGAGGATTCCGGCGTGCTCCCGCTCCGCAGGCGGCAATGAGTTATAGACGATGGCCACGGCTTGCGCCAGGTCGGGCCACCCGGTCTCTTCTCGAAATTGATCATGCATCTCGCTGGTGATTTTCCATATTGAGGAGCCGATTGGAGCAACGGGCAGTACGAGCAGCGCGAAGCCAACTCCCCCGGCGAGAATTGCGGTCCACTGCGCACCGAATGCGAGACGCGACCAAGCGGGACGCACGGCGCTGAGCTGCATCCCAAGCAGGACGCTGCCGGAGGCAATCAGCATGGGGTAAAGCGGTGCGGTGTAGTAGGAGCGCGCGCCGCCGATTGCAAACAAGGCAAACGTCACGACGAAGGCCCAGCCAAGCAAGCGGTAGCGGCGCCCCTCCTGATGAAAAAGATAAAACCATAAGCCACGAAGCGTAAGGACCGCCGTTGCGATGTTGACACAGACCAAGAGCTGCTCACGGTAAAAGCCCTGATAGCGGCCCTGTCGCAGATCGCGAGCATGCAAGTGAGACAAAAAGTCCAGCGAGATGAAGTGATGCCGCGCCTGCCAGATGAGATTGGGAAGAAAAATCAGAACGGAAAGGCAAACGCCCGCCCAAAGCCAGCCGCTCTTCAAAAAGCGCCGCTCGGGCGTGAGCAGCACTGCCCCTACGATACCTAGGACAAGAAAACCCATGGTGTAGCGCGTCTCCATGCCGAGACCCAAGAACGCGCCGATGGGCAGCCACCAGCGCGGATCTTCCGACTTCAAAAGTCGCACGAGAAGATAAGTAACGGCGACTCCCCAGAGATAGTCAAAGGAGACGTACTGAAACACCGCGCCCTGTATAAGGGAAATCGGAGCGATTCCGGCAGCGACCGCGGCCAGCAGTTGAATGTGGCGGCCCCCACCGAGCTCTCGAGCAATCAGCCCGGTCAGCACCATGACGATGCTAACAGCGACGGCCGCGAAGAACCTGAAGCCGATGAGCGATGTTCCGAAAAGCGTTAGCTCGAGGCGGCCGATGAGCGGCGTAAGGGGCGGATAGACAACAAATCCCCAGTCGAGATGCCGCGCGTCATCGAGCGTTTGCAGTTCATCGCGGTGGAATCCATACTGGCCGTTCGTGGCGATATGGAGGGCCACGCGCGCCGCTGCGAGCAGGACCAACACACCCAAGTCCGAACCAAAAAACTCTGCGATGCGTTTCCCCACGATGCCTCCCTCGGTGCGATTCCAAGCGATTAGCTGGAAATTGGGCACTAAACAGAATTAAATGAAGAAAAAGACAATTCTTCAGGGGCTAAAGCCCGTTGACGCACGCATTTTGGCTGTCGGAGCTAAAGCTCCGACCCTAAAGAATATTTACGAAATAGCTTCTAATGTGCCGGCTCGAGAATGAGTTTTTGCACGCGCCAGTTGAGCAGCTCGGCGACGTAGAGCTCAGTTTCGCTGGGGCAGGCGATCTCGTGAATCCAGCCGAATTGCCCCAGTTGCTTGCCGGACTTGCCAAGAACGCCGAGAACCTTGCCGTCGAGAGCGAGCTTGTAAATGCGGCCGGGAAAAGCATCCGAGACATATAGGACTTGTTTAGGCCCAGGGGTAATGCAGATCGCCCAAGGGGCCCCGGGCGCCATTGTGCCCGTGGTAGCGGTAGGCTTGTTGCCGATCGCCGGGCGCGAATCGGCAGGAGCGGGCATGTCGATGCTGAATTGGCGAAGAAATTTACCGCCCGTATCGAAAACCTGGATGCGGCGATTGCCGCGGTCCGCGACGAAGACATTGTTCTGCGCATCGACGGCGATGCTGTGCGGGACATTAAACTGGCCGGATTGTGAGCCGGGCTCGCCCCACGACATCAGCCAGTTTCCTTCCTTATTGACCTTTGCGATGCGCGAATTGACGTAGCCGTCGCTAATGTACGTGTTGCCGGAAGAATCCCAAGCGACGTCTGTCACCTGGCGAAACATGCCGTCCACCGGCGGGAGCGGCGGCTTCACGTGCTTGAGCGGTTCGGTGCCTTCGTCGGAAGCTTCCTGTTTGCGGCCGAAAACGAGCGCGACGTGGCCTTCAGGATTGAACTTGATCACCATGTCGGAGCCTTTGTCGGTGACCCATATGTTGTCCTCGCCGTCGACTTTCACCGTGTGCGCAAAGGACCAGGCATAAAGATGGTGGCCGATTTCGCGGATGAATTTTCCGTCAGGAGCGAATTCGAGGAGTTGGGCCGCGGCCGCCGCGTAGGCCGGCCCGGTCGTACTGCCGCGCGAGAAAACGAAAACATGGCCTTTGGAGTTCACGGCGATGCCAGTTGCCTCACCGAGATAGAGGTCAGCCGGAAGTTTCAAAAAATCCGGAACGGAGCTGAAGCGAATTTCCGGCGGCTGCTGGGCGAGCGCGGGCGTGATGAGGGAGAGCGCAAAAGCGAAAACAGTTGCGGAGCGTTTCATGGAAAGCGGCCTCCTGAGTACGCACCGCATGATACGCGGGTTTCAGTCGTCAGTCGCCGGTCAAAACTTTGTATTGAGCTTCGGTCAAAGGAACAACGGAGAGGCGGCCCTGCCGGACGAGCGGAGAGTCGGCGAAGAGTTTGTTGGACTTGATTTGCGCCAGAGTCATCGGCTTGGCGATCGGTTTGCCTGCTTGAATTTTGACTTTTGGATCCTTTGGATTGGAGACATCCGCGGAGACAACGGCAGCGGTGCCGACGGCCATCTTCTCATCACCCGTGTGGTAGACGACGAGGCGCGTGCCTGCTGTCATGGCGCCAAGGTTACGCAGAGCCACGGGGTTGTGGACGCCGTCCCAGACAGTGGCTTTGTCGCGCTGAAGATCAGCGAAAGAGTATTCGGAAGGTTCGGTTTTGAGCAGATACGCCGAGGACATGAGATTTTCCGCCTTTCACGACAAAGTGAGCGGGTATTCTACACTCGTGGTGGATACAGGCTCAACTCGCGCATAGGAAAATCCTTGCGATTGTCCGTAAAGAGTTGGCAGTGGTTCTCAATCGCGATGGCGGCAACGATGGTATCTGTGAGCGTGAGAGTGCGGCCTTTCTTGGACCACTCGAACTTGAATTTGCCAGCGGATCGAGCTGCGGTTCCCGTGAGATCCAAACATTGTAGGCCGCTCAGCAGAGCTTCGGTCGGCCCCTCTTCACCCTCCCTCAGCCCAGAGTAGATTTCAGCGACGTTTAAGACAGTAGTCGCGAGAGTGTGGCCCGCCCTAACAAGCTCCGCAAGCTGTTCGCGCCTGCGATTTCTTGAACGAAGAACATCAATGAGGATTGAGCTGTCAAGCAGAAGCCTCATCACTTCGTACCGCGGCGAGTTTTCCTAATGCGCCTTTCGCTCTCGCGCCGGACTCTTTGCACCCAGGCCGTAGAGCCGCGCGATAGTTCAGGGTGGTCAGCATCTTTCCAGGCAGGCTGTTCGCTATCCAGGAATTCCAAGAGCTTGCGCCGGCGGATGGCTTCGCGGGCAGTCTCAACAAGGAAGCTGCTGCGCCCGCGAGATCCAACCATGGAATCAATTTCGCGCACGAGGTCCTCCGGCAGGACTATGTGCGCGCGGCGAGTGCGAATGGGCTTCATTGTGTGCTTATTCAGTGTGCCTCTGCTATGTGACATTTGCAAGAAGAAAAATAACCACTCGTCACCGGCACATTAGCTAACCAACTGAGTTGCGCCTTCGCCGAAGATTTTGGTGTGCAGGTCAATGTCGGCTTCGGAGGTATCCGGGCACATCAAGGCCATGTTGTGGAACGGCGTGAGCAGCACGCCGCGGTTCAGCGCGTAGAGATGCAGGAAGCGTTCGAGTTCCAAGTCGGCGCCAGCGGCAGACTCGCCTCCGTTGCGCGGCGGGTTTGCGGCGAATGTGTATTCGGCGCGGGCACCGAGACGAACCACGTTCCAGGGCAGGCCGTTCGTGCGAATGTGTTCGGAGACGCCATCGTTGAACCGTTTCGCGAGTGGAGTCATCTTTTGAAAATTCTCGCGGGTAAGAATGTGCTCGAGTGTGGCGCGCATGGCAGCAAGGGACAGCGCGTTCCCCGCCAGAGTTCCGCCGATGCCGCCAACGTCACAGTCTTCGAGGTGGATGCGCGCGGAAATGCGCTGCGCGACTTCTTCGCTGCAACCGTAGGTCGCGCCGGGAATGCCGCTACCAATGGCTTTGCCAAAAACGAGCATGTCTGGCTCGAGCTTCCATTCGGCGGTGCAGCCGCCTGGCCCGGCGCAGATGGTGTGCGTTTCGTCGGCGATCAAGAGCGATCCGTAGCGGCGGCAGAGTCCCTGGGCGGATTTCCAGTAACCGTCGTCGGGGAGAATGATTCCGAGGTTGGTCAGTGCTGGTTCCGCGAGAACGCAGGCGACATCGTGATGTTTAAGTGCATCTTCGAGCGCGTCGAGATCGTTGAATTCCACAACGCGCGTGGTTTCCGCGGGGTTTACCGGCGGACCAATGTTACCACGGCGCGGCCCGACGACGCCGTCGTGGAGCGAAGCAAACGATTCGTCCACCGTGCCGTGATAACAATAGTGAAAAACGAGAATCTTCGAGCGTTGAGTAATTTCGCGCGCGATTCGAATGCAGAAACGATTCGCGTCAGTGGCGGTAAGCGTGAATTGCCAATAGTGCAGGCCGAAGCGGCGCTTCAGATCCTCACCGAGCCACAGCGCGTCTTCGCTTGGGAGCATGAGCGTGATGCCTTCACGAACGCGGCGCGCAACGGCTTCGGCCACGATGTGGGGGGAGTGTCCGGTCATCGCACCGGTATCGCCTAGGCAGAGATCGACGTAGTCGCGGCCATCAACGTCGGTGAAATGTGCGCCCTTCGCATATTTTACAAAGATGGGGAAGGCTCCTGCCCACTTTTTCATCCAGTTCATGGGCACGCCGCCAAGCAGGGAATCCTGTGCGCGTTTGTAGAGGGCAGCGGACCTCCGATGGTCCACGACGAAGCGGCGCTCTTCGCGCTTCATTAATTCCTTTAACTTTTTTCGATCGATGACCTTCATCGCAGTTCGCGAATGATTTCGCGCGCGGCGTTGGCGCCGCTGGCGCCGGTGAGGCCATTGCCAGGATGCGTGCCGGAACCGCACAGGAATAGGCCGCGAATCGGAGTTTTGTAGCGCGCCCAATCCAGGACGGGCCGCATGGTGAAGAGCTGGTCTAACGCGAGTTCGCCGTGAAAGATGTGGCCGCCGGTGAATCCGTAAGAAGTTTCGAGATCGGCGGGCGTGATCACTTGCATTCCTTCGACGAGCGACGGAAGATTTGGCGCATACCTCGCAAGCGTTTTGATGACTGCGATGCCGAGTTCCTTGCGCCTTGAATCCCAATTCCCTTCCCCTAGCTTATACGGCGTGAACTGGACGCAGGCGGAGAGAACGTGCTTTCCATCGGGCGCAAGTGAAGGATCGAGAATCGTGGGAATCGTAACGTCCAGATACGGCGCTTTTGAGCAATCGCCGTACTTCGCGTCATCAAAGGCGCGTTCAAGGTAATCGATTTCCGGGCCGATGTGAATCCGGCCGGAGAGTGCTTTGATGGCGTCCTCGCTGTTTTCAAGGGCAGAAAAGCTCGGCAAGCCGCCAAGCGCCACATTCACTTTTGCGACGTTGCCATTTGAGCGGAAATTCTTGATGCGGCTGGCGAACGTCGGATCGAGCTGCGAAGGATCGATGAGCTGAAAGAAAGTGCACTTCGGATCAACGCCGGAAACAATCGCATCCGTTGCAATCTCTTCACCACCCTTGAGCACAAGACCCGCCACCGCGCCGTCTTTGAGGCGAATCTGCTCGACATTGGCGTCCGTTCGAATTTCCGCGCCAGCTTGTTTGGCGGATTCTGCGAGGGCGCGCGTGAAGGAGCCGAGCCCGCCTCGAGGAAAGGCCGCTGAGCCAACGGGATGTGGGTCCGCCGCAGCACGAAGCAGTAGCACCGCAGTCGAGCCCGCAGACCACGGGCCCAGTGCGTTGCCAAAAATTCCGCGAGCGGCGATGACGGCACGCAGAAGCTCGGTCTCAAAAAATTCCGCGACAAAATCGGCCACCGCCATCGGGCTCCAGCGGAAGAGATTGAAGATACCGGCTTTCCCAAGCCCCCGAACGCCACGCCCGGTCTTGAAAAGATTCCAAAAGTCTTCGGGCGTGGGCTTATCGATAGCCGGCGGAGTGATGGAAACGAGCTGCGCAAGCACTTCGGAAATGGATTCGAGCGACTCTGCAAACTGCGTATATTTTGCAGCGTCTTTCTCGGAAAAACTCGCGATGCCTGCTGCAGTCTTTGCTGTGTCGTTGTAGAAAAGCAGCGCTCTGCCTTCTGGCGTGGGAGAGAAGACGCGTGGGTCGGGCGAAAGAATTTCGCAATCGAAATTCGCGAGTTGCATCTCCTGCGCGATATCCGCGCGCAGCGGCCCGAGTGTGTGCGCCAGTGTGGAAGCGCGAAAGCCAGGATGAAATTCTTCTGTGACCGCACCGCCGCCGACCATTTCGCGGCGCTCCAGAACGAGCGGTTTGAATCCGCCCTTGGCCAAATAAAATGCCGTGACCAGGGCATTATGGCCTCCGCCAACCAAGACTACGCGCTGACCGAGAGCCATGTCAGTTGGCCGCCTTGGAGCGCGATGCCCCGGACTTCCAATGTTTCAGGATGACCTGGCTGGCCAGGCGGCCGTTAGCGCCCATAATTCCGCCGCCCGGATGCGTGGCCGATCCACACATATAAAGGTTGTCGATTGGCGTGCGGTAGTACGCCCAGCCCGCTACCGGGCGCAGGAAGAAAAGCTGTTCGAGAGAGAGTTCGCCCTGAAAAATGTTTCCCTGCGTGAGGCCAAACTCGCGTTCCAGGTCGAGCGGCGTTAGAACCTGTTTTTCGATGATGATGTCT
>Ga0126378_10000335_pt1 | contig 35352 bp, 28 predicted proteins | sample PanSoiMetPlot_23_FD_92587 | JGI IMG/M metagenome (GOLD analysis project Ga0126378, IMG submission 92587) | Tropical forest soil microbial communities from Panama - MetaG Plot_23 | ecosystem: Environmental > Terrestrial > Soil > Tropical forest > Bulk soil | place: Panama | collected 2016-02-17
AACCTCGCTCATGGATGGCTCCCTGTTCCTGGTGATTCGACAGAACACCAGCTTGGCACGTCGATGCCGAAAGGGGGCCATCCACCCCATCACTCGATCACCTCGTCGGCGCGGGCAAGCAGCATCGGCGGAATTTCCAGGCCGAGCGCCCTGGCGGTGGCGAGGTTGATCACCAGCTGAAAGCGCGTCGGCTGCTCGACCGGCAGATCAGCGGGCTTGGCGCCTTTGAGGATCTTGTCGATGTGATTCGCCGCATGGCGGAACTCATCCGGAATGCTCGGCGCGTAGCCGATGAGGCCACCGAGTTTTGGGAATTCGGTAAAGTTGGCGATGGCAGGCAGGCGGCTCGACACCACGAAGTCTGCCATGCGTTTGAGGCCGATGAAGAAGAAGAGGGGTCAGCGATGAAGAGGAGGCCGTCGGCTTTTTCCCGGACGATGACCTCGAAGGTGCCGTCGAGCTCGGTGGCTGCGCGCACTTCCAGCGGTTGAACCTCAAGCGATGAGGCCCGGGCGACCGTATGAACGGCCTGCAGCGCCGGGTTGGTCGGATTCCAGAGAACGGCCAGCTTGGCGAGCGAGGGGACCGCCTCCTTGAGGAGCTCCACGTGCTTGGCGCTCATCTCGGGGAGCATCCGGGTGGTGCCCGTCATGTTGCCGCCGGGTTGAGCGAGGCTCGCCACGACTCCGCTCGCGACGGGATCGCCCATCGCCACGAAGACAATCGGAATCGTTTGCGTGGCTTGCTTGGCCGCCAGCGTGGCCTGGGGCGCGAGCGTGACGATAACGTCGGCCTGAAGGCGAACAAGCTCGGCCGCCAATTCGGGAAGCTGATCGAGCTTTCCTTCCGCCCAACGGAACTCGAACGCGATGTTTTGGCCCTCGAGGTAACCGAAATCCGCCAGGCCTTGACGCATGGCCGCGAATGTCGCCGGCGGATTTGGCCATAGTACCCCGATGCGCGCACTTCTTTTAGGCTGCTGAGCACGCGCCCTGACCGGCCATGCGGCCGCACCAGCGAGGAGCGTAAGAAACGCGCGGCGTCCGAGAACTGCTAATCCGTCATGCGCGGGCTTGACCCGCGCATCCATCTTCGTACGAAGAAGGATGGATTGCCGAGTCAAGCCCGGCAATGACGGTGTCTCGCGACGCCTCATTCGATCACCTCGTCGGCGAGCGCGAGCAGTCTGTCCGGCACGGTGAGGCCGAGCGCTTTGACGGTCTTCAGATTGATGACAAGTTCGAATTTCGTCGGCTGCATGACCGGCAGGTCGCCAGGTTTCTCGCCTTTGACAATACGGCCGGTGTAAATCCCGGCCTGACGAAACGCGTCGCGAGCGTCGGTGCCGTAGCTCATCAGCCCGCCATCCGCAACGAATTCGCGCCGAACGTAACTCGTGGGAACCGCATGGCGAGCCGTCAGCGGGACGAGTTGATCGCGCCGATCATCGAAAAATGGATCCGCTGCAACCAGGAGCGCGCCGATGTGCTGCCGGTCGATGGACGCGAAGGCCGTCTCGAAGTCGCTGTCGGCGCCAGCGTCCAGAACCTGGATTTGTCGCCCAAGCGCCTGCGCCGCAGCTTGCAACTCCGCCAATTGGGGCTTGCTGATCGGGTTCTTCAGGAGCTCGAGCCGCTTTGCCACCGTCTGGGCGGCAATCAGCGTGACGCCCGTGATGTTGCCACCCGGCCGATTGAGGCTGTCTACGATGCCGAACGTGACAGGGTCGCCGCCAATCACGAAGACGATCGGAATGGCCGAGGTCGCCGCCTTTGCCGCGCGGATGGTGGGAGTGCCGGCGGTTGCAACGATTGCGGCTACGCGTTGGTTGACCAGATCGGCGGTCAGCGCCGGCAGCCGATCGTAGCGACCGTCCGCGTAGCGGTATTCGATCGCGACATTGCGTCCTTCGGCATAACCCGCTTCGCCCAGCCCTTTGCGGAATGCAGCAAGAAGATGGGTAAACTGCGCGGACGACGCGCCGTTGAGATACCCGATCACCGGCATCTGCTGCGCGCGCGCCGCGAGCGGCCATGCGGCTGTGGCGGCGAGCAGCGTAAGGAACGCGCGGCGCTTGATCTGAGCCGGTGCCATGGGTTGCCCGTGCTGGCGAACGGATACCGGTGGCGCAAGAGTAGGATAATCGGGCCGCCGCGGCCACCGCGGCGTGAGGTGGCGCGCGACGGCAGTTTCGCAGCATGGAGTATGCCGGCGCGGCGGAGCGAAGTCCTTAAGAGAGCTGAATTGTTCTGAGTCCGCCTAATCGCGGTGCGGCCAAGGCTTAGAGCTGGGCGAAATGCGAAAAACTCAGAACAGGTTTCGGTTGAGGCAGCAAATTGGCGCTCCGCGCTCGGTGCGTCCCCTCCCCCGCTTGCGGGGGAGGGCCAGGGAGGGGGCACGCAAAAAGACTCGCGCAGTTCACCCCCTCCCCACCCCTCCCCCGCAAGCGGGGGAGGGAGCGGACCGAGTTCGCCGCACGTCTGGCGTCTCTTTCGTATTCGCGCACGATTAATACCCGCGGGCGCGGTCGACGACGTGCTCGAGCGGAGCCCCCGCCTCGAAGCGCTCGATCTGGCGCACCACGTTGGCGGCGAGCGCGTGCGGGTCGGAGAAGGCGGCGTTGTGCGGCGTGATGGTCACTTTGGGATGGCGCCACAGCGGGCTCGCCGCCGGTAGCGGCTCGCGCGCAAAGACATCCAGCGTTGCGCCGGCGAGCGAGCCTTCCTCGAGGGCGGCAAGAATATCCGCTTCGACTTGCAGCGCGCCGCGCGCGGCGTTGATGAGGTAGGCGCCGCCCGCCGCGCCGTCGCGCTTGAGCTTGCGCAGAAGCTTTAGATCGAGGATGCCGTGCGTCGCCGGCGTCGCCGGCAACAGGCAGACGAGAATTTCGCTGCGATGAAGGAAGGACTCGAGTCCAGCCTCGCCATGGAAGCATTCGATGCCCGCATGCGTTTTCGCCGTGCGGCTCCAACCGGCGACGCGAAAGCCAAGGCTTGCGAGCGCTAAGGCCGCGGCGGCGCCGAGCGCGCCCAGCCCCATGACGCCGACGGCGACCGCGCTTGCCGGCGGCTGCGCGTGCTCATGCCAGAGGCGCTCGCGCTGCTGCACATCGTAAAGCCGCTGGCGGCGGTGATGGGCGAGCACGTGCAGCACCACATACTCGGTCATGCGCATGGTGAGGTCCGGATCGACGATGCGCACGACGGGAACGTCGGGCAGATCGGGGTCGGCAAAAATGTGATCGACGCCGGCGCCGAGCGAGAAGATCGCCTTCAGTTGCGGCAGCTTTGCAAAGAGCCCGCGCGGCGCGTGCCAGGCGCAGGCGTAGGCGATGTCGGCGGCATCGCCGAGGCGATCCGGCCACAGGCGGATGTCGCGCTGCGGCGCCAGCGCGCGCAAGCGCACCTGCCACGGCTGCGGATCGGTGCCGGTGACGGCGAGAAGGATCGCGGGCATTAGGGAAGGTTCAGCTGACATACAGCTACGGTTCGTCCGATCACGAAGGGTAGCGCCACATCGTTCCCTCCCCCGCAAACGGGAGGGAGCAGACCGAATTTGCCGCTCTTGCATTGAACTGCATTTGAAACGCGGGCTACCGCGAGGCTGCGCCGGTGCGGGCGATCTCGGCAAGGCGCGCGCGATTGAGGGCGAGCCACTGCAGCGCGGCAACGAGCGGGCCGTTGCGCAGCGTGCCGGCGGAGAGCGCGCCAAGCGCGGCGTCGATCGACACGCGCAGGAGCGCGCTCGCTTCGCGGGCATCAGGGGCAAGCGCCGCGCGCGAGGCATCGACGAGGCCGAGAAAGAGCGTCACCTCCTCGTCGGTCATCCCGGGCGAGGTGAGGTAGGTGAACAGCTCGACCAGCAATTGCGGCGCAACGCCGATCTCCTCGTGGCATTCGCGCTGCGCGGTATCGCGCGGCGCCTCGTTCGGCTCGACGTGCCCGGCGACGATCTCGACGAGATCGCCTTTCCCGTTCGCGAGTTGGGCCGCCACGCGAAACTGCCGGATCAGGACGACCTCCCCGCGCTTAAGATCGATCGGCAAGACGGCGACCGCCGGTCCGGCACGCAACAGGTCGCGCACCTCGACCTCGTCACCCGCGCGGCGCGCGCGCACGCGCTCGTAGGGACGAAATGCGTGCGCGAGAACCTCGCGCGCCTCGATCGCCACGTCGGCGGGTTGATCAGCGAGCGCTTTTGGGTTGGACGGATTGCTCACGCCGCGCATTCGGTCTGCTCCCCTCCCCCTTGTGGGGAGGGGTTGGGGGTGGGGGTCCATTGGCGGATCAGCGCACGACCCCCACCCCGGCGCTTCGCGCCGACCCTCCCCACAAGGGGGAGGGTAAGCACCGAGTTTGTCGCTCGCGCTGTTATCACTGCGCGACGACGCCTTCGGGCGCGGCCTCGAGGTTGAAAGCGGCGGCGAGCAAGGCGCGCGTGTAGGGACTCTTGGGCCGGGCAAAAACCTCGTCGGCAGCGCCCTCCTCCACCACCTTGCCGTGGCGCATCACGAGCAGGCGGCAGGCGAGCGCCGCCACCACGCGCAGGTCGTGGGAGATGAACAGATAGGTGAGGTTGTGCCGCTTTTGCAGCGCGCGCAGAAGATCGACGATCTGCGCCTGGATGAGCATGTCGAGCGCGCTCGTCGGCTCGTCGAGCACGACGAAAGTCGGCTCGAGCACGATGGCACGGGCAACCGCGATGCGCTGGCGCTGGCCGCCGGAGAATTCGTGCGGGTAACGAAAGCGCGTGTCGGGGTCGAGGCCGACGTCGCGCAGCGCGCCGATCACGCGCTGCTCGCGCTCGCTCCTCGTCAGCTTGGGGTGATGCACCCACAAGCCTTCCTCGATGATGTCGGAGACCGACATGCGCGGAGAGAGCGAGCCGTAGGGGTCCTGAAACACGATCTGCATGTGGCGGCGGAACGGCCGCATCTTGCGGAACGTCAGGCCGGCAATCGTACTGCCGAGAAATACGACCGGCCCGTCCGAGGAGATGAGACGCAGAATTGCGAGCCCGAGCGTCGTCTTGCCGGAGCCGGATTCGCCCACGACGCCGAGCGTCTCGCCCTGATGCACCGCGATGCTCACGCCATCGACCGCCTTGATGTAGCCGACCGCGCGCCGCATGACACCGCGTTTGATCGGGAACCAGACTTTGAGATCCTTGGTCTCGATCACGACCGGCGCGGTCGGGCATGCGGGCGCGGGGTCGGGCTTCGGCTCGGCGGCGAGCAGCGCGCGGGTATAAGGGTGGCGCGGGGCGGTAAAGACGCGCTCGACCGGCCCCTGCTCGACGATCTTTCCCTCCTTCATCACGCACACGGTGTCGGCAAGCTTGCGCACGATGCCGAGATCGTGGGTGATGAACAACATCGCCATGCCGAGCCGCGTCTGCAGCTCCTTGAGCAGGTTGAGGATTTGCGCTTGCACCGTGACGTCGAGCGCGGTGGTCGGCTCATCGGCGATGAGGAGATCCGGCTCGTTGGCGAGCGCCATGGCGATCATCACGCGCTGGCGCTGCCCGCCGGAGAGCTGATGCGGATAGCTCTTGAGGCGCACTTCGGGATCAGGGATGCCGACCTGCCTCAACAGCTCGATGGTGCGCGCGCGCGCTGGAAGCCCGGTCAGACCCCGATGCAGCAGAAGAATCTCGCCGATCTGCTTCTCGATGGTGTGCAGCGGATTGAGCGAGGTCATCGGCTCCTGGAAGATGATGGTGATGTCGTCGCCGCGCACGCGGCGAATCTCGGCCTCCGGCAACGTCAAAAGCTCCTGGTTCTTGAAGCGGATCGAGCCTGAGGGATGGCGCGCGGAGGGGTAAGGGAGCAGCTTGAGCACCGAGAGCGCGGTCACCGACTTCCCGGAGCCGGATTCGCCGACCAGCGCCACGGTCTCCCCCTTCTTGATGTCGAAGGAGACGCGATCGACCGCGAGCGTCTCGCGCGTCCCCTGCCGGAAGGCGGTGGACAGCTCCTTGACCTCGAGCAGCCTGTCGTAGGGCGCTTCCATCCCAGTTACCCGAAGGTCTTGCGCGGATCGAAGGCGTCGCGCACCGCCTCGCCGATGAAGATGAGCAGCGAGAGCATGGTGGCGACGGTCAAGAATCCGGAAATGCCGAGCCACGGCGCCTGAATGTTGGCCTTGCCTTGCGAGAGCATCTCGCCGAGCGACGGCGAGCCCGGCGGCAGGCCGAAGCCCAGGAAATCGAGCGCGGTGAGCGTCATCACCGAGGAGGACAGGATGAACGGCAAGAACGTCATGGTTGCGACCATGGCGTTGGGCAAGAGGTGGCGGAACATGATGGTGCGGTTCGACACACCCAGCGCGCGCGCCGCCTGGATGTATTCGAAGTTACGCCCGCGCAGAAACTCGGCGCGCACTAGGCCGACGAGCGACACCCAGGAGAACAACAACAAGATGCCGAGCAGCACGAAGAAGCCGGGCACCAGCACCGAGGAGATGATGAGCAAAAGATAGAGCGAGGGGATGGACGTCCAGATCTCGATGAAGCGCTGGAACAAGAGATCGGTCCAGCCGCCGAAATAGCCCTGCACCGCACCGGCGGCAACGCCGATGATGGAGGAGACGATGGTGAGCGCGAGCCCAAACAATACGGAGAGGCGGAAGCCGTAGATGAGGCGGGCCGCCACGTCGCGGCCCTGATCGTCGGTGCCGAGCCAGTTGTATTCGAGGTCGCGGCAGCCGCTGAGGCCCTTTTGCTGCGCCACGGCCTTGCATTCGGCTTCGGTCAACAGCCAGGTCGGCTTCGAGGGCGCGGGCGTCGGCAGGTCGAGATTGTGGGTGTTGTAGGAGTAACGAATCGGCGGCCAGAGCATGTAGCCGCCATTCTCGGCGATGAGCTTTTGCAGGTAGGGATCGCGGTAATCGGCCGCGGTCTCGAACTCCCCGCCGAAGGCGGTCTCCGGATAAGTCACGAAGACCGGGAAAAACGACTTTCCGTCGTAGCGCACGTAGAACGGCTTGTCGTTGGCGATGAATTCGGCAAACAGCGACACGACGAACAGCGCCATGAAAAGCCAGAACGCCCAGTAACCGCGCCGGTTCGCCTTGAAACTCAGCCAGCGCCGGCGGTTGAGCGGCGAGAGCGCCAAGCGATGCCGCTCCGGCGGCACGCCGAGCCCCATCGGCGTCTGCGCCGTCGTCTCGGGGACCGTGATGGTGGTGCGCTCGTCCACCTCATACCTCCCGCGTCTCGAAGTCGATGCGCGGATCAACCCAGGTATAGGTGAGGTCGGAGAGGAGGTTCACCACCAAGCCGACCAGCGACATGATGTAGAGGGTCGCGAACACCACCGCGTAATCGCGATTGAGCACGCTCTCGAAACCGAGCAGCCCGATACCGTCGAGCGAGAAAATGGTCTCGATCAACAGCGAGCCGGCAAAGAAGGCGTGCACGAAGGCGCCGGGGAAGCCGGCGATCACGATCAGCATGGCGTTGCGAAAAACGTGCCCATAGAGCACCTGCCGCTCGGCGCAGCCCTTGGCGCGCGCAGTGAGCACGTATTGCTTGCGGATCTCGTCGAGAAACGAGTTTTTCGTCAAAAGGGTCATGGTGGCGAAGGCAGCGAGCCCCATGGAGATGATTGGCAGCACGAGGTGCCAGAAATAGTCGAGGATTTTTCCCGGGATCGACAATTGCGACCAGTAATCGGAGGTGAGCCCGCGCAGCGGGAAAATGTTGAAGAACGAGCCACCGGCGAACAGGATGATGAGCAGGATGGCGAACAGGAATCCGGGGATGGCGTACCCGATGATGATGGCGCCCGAGGTCCATACGTCGAAATGCGAGCCGTCCTTGACCGCCTTGCGGATGCCGAGCGGGATCGAGATCAGATAGGTCAGGAGCGTGAGCCAGATGCCGAGCGAAATCGAGACCGGCAGCTTCTCCTTGATGAGCTGGAGAACGGTGGTGTCGCGAAAATAGCTCTTGCCGAAATCGAAGCGCGAGTAATTCCACACCATGATGAAGAAACGCTGGTAGGCCGGCTTGTCGAAGCCGAATTGCTTCTCGAGGCTCTTGATGAATTCGGGGTCGAGGCCCTGCGCGCCGCGATATTTGGAGGTCACGGCGTCGACCGCGCCGGCGCCGCCGGGCTGGCCGCGCGCGCCGAGATCGCCGCCGGGGGAGCCCGAGATGCGCGAGGTGGCGCCGGTGTCGGCGCCGGAAAGCTGGGCGATCACGCGCTCAACCGGGCCGCCGGGCGCGAATTGCACCACCACGAACGCCACCAACATGATGCCGAACAAGGTCGGTACCATGAATAAGAGGCGGCGGATGAGGTAGGCGGTCATGTCACGCCGGCCTCTGCGCTGGAAAAGTTCGTTCTCGCTGCACCCCTAACCGCGCCGCAAACCGGCGCGTTCCCTCCCCCGTGAAGCGGGAAGAGGTTGGCCCGAGCCGCTTGCATTTGGTCCGGATCATACGAATGCGCTCTAGCGCAATCTCACATCGTCTTGTGCGGCCAGCGATTTTCGCCGCGCGGCCTCGATAGCTCCAGACTATGGTATATGAACCGGCACCCTTGCGCGATTCCGGAATACTACCGTCGTTATCAGCCATTGATGGCCGGCACGCGCTTAAGTGTTGCGCAGCCAGCGCCAATTCAGCGCGCTGCGGCGCATTCAGACACGCTTTCGTGACGCAGCAACGACGTGGGCCGCCGGCCGATTAGGCCAATTTACGCGCGTCCTTCCGCTGTCGAGACTATCCGCGCTCGAGCTTTGCCGCCTTGTCGCGATCATACCACCAGGTCTCGGGCGCGCCGCGCGCGTAGCGCGGTTTCGTCGCGGGGCGGGTGAACACGTCCCAATAGGCGAGCCAGTGGGCGGGCTTGTACCAGTGCGGCACCCAGTAGCGGCCCGAGCGGATCACCCGGTCGAGCGCGCGGCAGGCCGTCGTCAAGTTGGCACGCGTGTCGGCGGCGATGATCTTCTCGATCAATGCGTCGATGACCGGATCGGACATGCCGGCGAGATTTTGCGAGCCGCGCATGGCGGCGGACTGCGAGGAAAAGAAGGTGCGCAGCGAATCGCCGGGCGTGGCCGAAAAGCCAAACCGCTGCACCGTGAGGTCGAAGTCGAAATCGTCGAGGCGCTTGCGATATTGCACGGGGTCGACGATGCGCAGGTTCGCCTCGATGCCCAGCGTGCCGAGATTCTTGACGAACGGCATGTGATGCGGCTGGAACGAGGGCTCGTCGAGCAGGAACTCGACGCTGATCTGCTCGCCCTGCGGCGTCACCCGCTTGCCGTCCTTGACGAGGAAGCCCGCCTCCTGGAGCAGCTGGCTCGCGTGGCGCAACATGGTGCGGTCCTGCCCCGAGGCGTCGGAGACCGGCGCCACGAACGGCTCGCCGAAGACCTCGTCGGGAACCTTGCCGCGGAACGGCTCGAGCAGCGCCAGCTCCTCGCGCGAGGGCTTGCCCGCCGCCATCATGTCGGAGTTCTGGAACACCGAATGGGTGCGCTTGTAGCTGTCGTACATCAGGTTCTTGTTGGTCCATTCGAAATCGAACGCGTAGATGAAGGCTTCGCGCAGCCGCCGGTCCTTGAGCTTTTCCCGGCGCGTGTTGAAGAACCAGCCTTGCGCGCCCGAGGGCGTATCGTCGGCGAGGACGTCGCGCTTGACGCGGCCTTCGCGGATCGCCGGAAAGTCGTAGCGCGTGGCCCAGATACGCGAGGTGAACTCCTCGCGGAAGAGATAGGTCTTGCTGGTGAATCCCTCGAAGGCGACGTCGCGATCGCGATAGAACTCGTAGCGCACCACGTCGAAATTGTTCTGCCCGCGCCCGACCGGCAGATCGGCACCCCACCAGTTTTTGACCCGATCGTATTCGATGAAGCGGCCGGTCTCGAAACGGCCGACCTGGTAGGGTCCGCTGCCGAGCGGCGGCTCGAGCGTGGTCTCGTCGAAGGGATGCTTGGAATAGTAATCGCGAGAAAAAATCGGCAGCGAGGCCGCAAACAGCGGGACGTCACGCGCGCGGTTCGGCGCAAAGTGGATGAGCACGGTAGCGGCGTCGGGGGCCTCGGCGTCGCGGACATCGCGCAGCAATTGCTGCGCAATCGGGTGACCTTTCTCCTTGAGGATTTTGAGCGAGAAGGCGGCGTCGTGGGCGGTGAGCGGGCTGCCGTCGTGGAAGGTGATGCCGGGCCGCATCAGGAACCGGTAGGTCAAGCCATCGGCGGAAATGCGTACGGCGCGTGCGGCAAGCCCGTAGAGGGCATCCGGCTCGTCGGCGGCACGTGCCATCAGACCGGCGAAGGTGAGCTCCATGCCCTGCGCGCCGTCGCCCTTGAGGATGAAAATGTTGAGCGAATTGAAGGTGAGAAAGTTTTGATTGAAGACCCGGTTCGACCCGACCTGCGAGAAGATGCCGCCCTTGGGCGCATTCACGTTGATATAGTCGAAATGCTTGAAGTTCGCCGGATATTTGAGCTCGCCGAAGGACGACATGCCGTGACGCTCGGGTTCCTCCTCCGCCGAGGCCGGAGCGGCGAGGCTCGCCGCCAGCGCGCCGGCACCAAGCGCCAGCGTGTCGCGACGCGTCACATTGCGGATGTAGGTCATGAGCGTGTCCCTATCTTCGCGGCCTTTTCGGCGTCCCACCACCATACGGTCGGGAAGGCTGATGCGCCGTATTTGGGCAGGGGATCCTGCCGGTTGAAACGGTCCCAGCGCGCGCTGCGGCTCTTATCGGAGGTAAACTGCGGCACGACGTAAAAATTCCACAAGAGCACGCGGTCGAGCGCCCTGGTGGCGGCGACGAGCTCGGCGCGATCCTTGGCGAAGATCACCCGCTCGATCAGCGCGTCGACCGCCGGATTTTTGATGCCGACATAGTTGCGCGAGCCCGCCGTGTCGGCGGCCTGCGAGCTCCAGTAATCGCGCTGCTCGTTGCCGGGGGAGAGCGATTCCGGCCAGGACGCGACGATCATGTCGAAATCCCAGTTGCGCAGCCGGTTCTCGTATTGCGGATCATCGACCGTGCGCACGTTCACCGTCATGCCAAGCCGTTCGAGCGAAGGCTTGTAGAACAAGATGATTCGCTCGATGCTCGGCTCCTCGGTGAGAATCTCGAAGCTGAAGGGCTCGCCGGTCTTCGCGTTGACCAGTTTCTGGCTGCGGATTTCGTAACCTGCCTCCTTGAGGAGCCGCATCGCTTCGCGCAGATTGGCACGCACATTCTCGGGGCTGCCGCCCACCGGGTTGGTGTACGCGGTGGTGAATAGTTCCGGCGGCACTTTGTCCTTCACCGTTTCCAGGATTTCCAGTTCCTGACCCTGCGGCAGGCCGGAGGAGGCGAGTTCGGTACCTTCGAAATAGCTATTGATGCGCGTGTACTGCCCGTAGAAGATCTGCTTGTTCATTTCCTCGAAGTCATAGGCGAAATTAAACGCGCGGCGCAATCGCGGATCCTTGAATTTGTCGCGCCGCGTATTGAACGCAAAACCCTGCATGATGCCGCGGTTGCGCTGCGGAAATTCCTCGAGCACGACCCGCTTGTCCTTGACCGCCGGGAAATCGTAGGCCGTGGCCCAGTTCTTGGCGATGTTCTCGGTGCGCCAATCGATATGGTCGGCCTTGAACGCCTCGAGCCCCACCGTCGCGTCACGAAAATATTCGAAGCGCATCTCGTCGAAATTGTCGCGTCCGACACTGACGTTAAGATCCTTGGCCCAATAGTCCTTCACCCGCTCGTAGACGACGGTGCGGCCGGCGACGAACTCCTTGATACGGTAGGCGCCGTTGCCAAGCGGCGGCTCGAGCGTGGTCGCGCCGATATCGCGTTTCCTTCCCGAGGCGTCGGTGCCCTCCCACCAATGCTTCGGCAGCACGTTGAGCTGCCCCACGATCTGCGGCATTTCCCGATTGCCCGGCGCATCGAAGACGAAGGTGACCTCGCGCTCCCCGGTCTGCTCGACCTTGGCCACGTGCCGGTAATAGGCCGCGAGCGACGGATTGTGCGTCTTGAACGCCTGCATGGAGAAGATCACATCCTCGACGGTGATCGGCTTGCCGTCGTGATGGCGCGCGGCGGCGCGCAAGCGGAAGCTCGCGGAGCTAAAGTCGCGTGGGTGGCTCACCGCTTCGGCGATGAGCCCGTACTCGGTCGACACTTCGTCAAGCGCGGGCGCCATCAAGGTGTCGGAGATTAGCCCGGCTCCCGCCGCGATCGAGCCTTTGAGCCCGGACACGACCTCGTTAAAGTTGTCGAAGGTGCCAATCGCCATCAGCCGCACGCTGCCGCCCTTGGGCGCCTTCGGGTTGACGTAATCGAAATGCTTGAAGGCGGGCGGATATTTAAGCTCGCCGAACAGCGACAAGCCGTGCCGCCATGCGAGCTTGCCCTCGCCGTTTTGAACTTGCGCCTGCGCCGCGGCGCCGAGAAGCGGCACGCGCTCGAAGATGGGCAACAAAGCTGCAAGAAGGCCGGTGCGGAGGAGGATTCGGCGGGTCAGGCGCAAGGAAAACCTCCGGGGGAGCACGCACGGGGCGCATCATGTCCGATGTCGGATGACTTAACAGTGACAGCGGCGCGTGGCGAGGACGACTGTACTATACTTTATAAGTAGGGCGCGACCGCGCCGGCGCTATAGAGATGGGCCTCCAAGCCCATTCATTACCAAAACTTAAAGTAAGCGATAAAGCGGCGGGCATCATCCTCCAAATGGAGGATGCCGTCACTGCGGCTTCGCTCCGTCTCCCGCTTCGGCCGCCTTGGGGAGCGGCGCCGGGTTGTCGGCCAGGGAGTTGAGATAGGTGATGACGTCGGCGCGCTCGCTGCCGCGCGGGATGCCCGCGAACGTCATATTGGTGCCGGGAATGAAGCCGCGCGGATTGGTGATGAACTGGTTGAGGTCATCGATCGTCCAATTGCCGCCCTTCCCCTTCATCGCCGCGGAATAGTTGAAGCCGGCCTCCAATGCCCGCGCACGGCCGACCACGCCCCATAGATTGGGCCCGACCAGGTTGCGCCCGCCCTTGTTGAAGGTATGGCACGCTTGACATTTCTTGGCGGAGTTCTCGCCGCGTTTCACGTCGGCATTGGCGAGCAGCTGCTCGATCGGCTGCTGCTTCTCCTGCTCGGCGGGTTTGCCCGACGGCGTCTGTTCCGGAACGGCGACATCATAGCCCGGTTTTGCGGGCTTCTCCGGCGCGAAAATGGCGCCGGCGGCGATGTTGATCGCGAGCAGGCACAGACAGGTGCCGAGGATGGCACCGAGGATCTTGTTCACTTCAAAGGAGTCCATCGCCTCGAAGCTCGCGCGCGCAGCGTGATGGGAAAGCGGCAGGCAGCCGCGGATTGCGGCGGCGCACAAATAGCCGGTTTGCCTCGGCCCTGGCAACCCGTATAACCGGCCGTTGTCCGCTCGTCCCCGCGCAAGCGGGGCCCAGGGCCAGAAGTCGCAGCCACTGGATTCTCGTACGAGGGAATGAGCGGAACGAAGCTACAGCGCCGCTCAAACGCGTCACCACGCGCACATTGTGCAGCCCGCCGAGTCGGATCGATGGCCGACGCTCTCATCCTCATCCCGGCGCGCATGGCCTCGACGCGGCTTCCCGGCAAGCCGCTCCTCGACCTCGCCGGCCAACCGATGATCGTCCACGTCATGCGCCGCGCGCAGGCCGCGCGCGTGGGCGAGGTCGTAGTGGCGACGGATTCGGAGGTGATCGCCGCCTGCGTCGAGAAGGCCGACGGGCGCGCGGTGATGACGCGCGCCGACCATGTTTCGGGATCGGACCGCATCTTCGAGGCGCTCGAGGTCATCGACCCGCAGCGCCGCAGCCGCATCATCATCAACATGCAGGCCGATCTGCCCACCATCACGCCTGCCGACGTCGCGGCCGCGATCGCCCCGCTTGCGGACGCGGCGGTCGATATCGCCACGCTTGCGGCCGAGATCACGCGCGAAGAGGAGCGCAGCGACCCGAACGTGGTGAAGCTCGTCGGCACCCCGGTCGGAAAAGACCGCCTGCGCGCGCTCTATTTCACCCGCGCGACGGCGCCCGCGGGCGAGGGCCCGCTCTATCACCACATCGGGCTTTACGCCTTTCGCCGCGCCGCGCTGGCGCGTTTCGTCGCGCTCTCCCCCTCGCCGCTGGAGCAGCGCGAGAAGCTCGAGCAGTTGCGCGCGCTCGAGGCGGGCATGCGCATCGACGCGAGCATCGTCGCGAGCGTGCCGCTCGGCGTCGATACGCCCGCCGACCTCGAGCGAGCGCGTGAGATTCTCGGGCGGGGCCCGTAGCCCAACAGCAATAAGCAAGTTCTGCGCTCGTCCCCGCGAAAGCGGGGACCGAGAATCACAGACCGCATCCCCTGGATTCCCGCTTACGCGGGAATGAGCGGTCGAGGCGCAGCCGCAGTCGGCAGACGCAAGACGCAAGCGAGCCGTTGACTCGGAGGAGCCGCGTGCGTACCGGAACGGCCATGACAGCCAAAAAGGTCGTGTTCCAGGGCGAGCCGGGAGCGAATTCCCATCTTGCCTCGCGCGAAGTCTATCCGGACTACGAAGCTGTTCCGTGCGCGACCTTTGAGGACGCCTTCGCGGCGATCAGCGCGGGCGAGGTCGCGCTCGGCATGATCCCGATCGAAAACTCGGTCGCCGGCCGCGTCGCCGACATTCACCATCTTCTGCCGGACTCAGGCCTGCATATCGTGGCCGAGCATTTTATGCCGGTGCGCCACCAGCTGCTCGCCCCCAAGGGGGCAACGCTTTCCGACATCAAGACGGTCGAGAGCCACGTGCACGCGCTCGGTCAGTGCCGCCGAGTGATCCGCAAGCTCGGCATCAAGCCGGTGGTCGCGGCCGACACCGCCGGCTCCGCGCGCGAGGTCGCCGAAATGGGCGACAAGACGCGCGCCGCCATCGCCTCGCGGCTTGCCGCGGAGATCTACGGGCTCGACATCCTGGCGCAGGATATCGAGGACGAAGACCACAACACCACGCGCTTCATCGTGCTCTCACGCGATGCAAAATGGGCCGCACGCGACGGCCGCCCGGTCATCACCACGTTCTTGTTCCGGGTGCGCAACGTGCCCGCCGCGCTCTACAAGGGGCTCGGCGGATTTGCCACCAACGGCGTCAATATGACCAAGCTCGAAAGCTACATGATCGAGGGCAACTTCTTCGCCACGCAGTTCTATGCGGATGTCGAAGGCCACCCTGAAGACCGCAGCCTGGTGTTCGCATTCGAGGAACTCGCGTTCTATTCCAAAGAGATGAAGATCCTTGGCGTCTATCCGGCGCATCCTTTCCGCGCGACCTTCGAGGAGACGGTGGGATAGCGGGCGCGCCAGGCTAGGGCGTGTACTCATAAATCGGCCAGCGATGTCCGCTGTCGGGCAAACCGGACATTGAGCCGACATCGCCCCATGACCGAGTCTGACCCAGCTGCGACATTGGTGGGCAATTTTGCTGTGACGCAGAATGCTGCCCTTTGGTAGGGTTTGTCCTCGACGGATAGTTTTTGCATGACACGGCGTAACTTCATCGCACTCCTGGGCGGCGCGGCGCTGACCTGGCCGCTCGCGGCGCGCGCGCAGCAGCCGCCAATGCCGGTGATCGGATTCCTCAGCAGCGTGTCTCCCGGCCCCTGGGCACACCTCCTGGCGGCATTTCGTCAAGGATTGAGTGAAAGCGGCTATGTTGAAGGTCGCAACGTGGCCATCGAATTTCGCTGGGCGGAAGGGCGCTACGATCGACTCCCCGCACTCGCTGCCGATCTCGTAGCCCGCCAAGTGGCAGTGCTCGTGTCGACCGGGGGCACTATGACGACTCTCGCCGCTAAGGCCGCGACAAAGACAATTCCCATTGTCTTCACGATCGGTGGCGATCCAGTTCAACTCGGCATTGTTGCCAGCCTCAACCGGCCTGGCGGCAACATCACCGGCGTGAACATATTCACCTCTGAGATGGGCGCAAAGCGGCTAGGACTCCTCCATGAGATGGTCCCGACCGCGGCACTGATCGCCGTGCTGATAAATCTGAAGAACCCGAATACTGAGACGATATCAAAAGAGATCCCTGAGGCCGCCCGCTCCGTTGGTCAACGGATCCATAATCTTAACCGCCACAACCGAACATGAACTCGATACCGCGTTCAAGACCATGACTGATTTGAGAGCTGGTGCGCTCCTCGTTGCCGCAGACCCATTCTTCAACAGCCGGCGTGAGTACATCGTCGCACTGGCGGCACGGTACGGCATCCCTGCAATGTACGAACAGCGAGAATTCGCGCTGGCCGGCGGATTGATGAGCTATGGCACCAACCCCCCCCAACGGCTATCGCCAGGCCGGCCTATACACTGGGCGGGTGCTCAAAGGCGAGAAGCCTGCAAACCTGCCCGTCGTCCAATCAACCGAATTCGAGTTCGTGATCAATCTGAATGCCGCGAAGGCACTCGGTCTTGAGGTGCCACCCGGCCTCTCCGCGAGCGCCGACGAGGTGATCGAATAGCAGTGCTTTTGCTGCGGCGCGTTAAGACGGACACATCTCGGACCTGGTGAGATGTCCGACTTGAGTCCGCAAATTGGGCCAAAGCAGACATTGATCAGGTCGCTGTCACCAATCGCGACTTTATGACTACACGCCCCTAGTGCGCATTCCGTTCGACTTGATCCACGAGCCCTCCGCTCATTCCCGCGCAAGCGGGAATCCAGAGCCTCAGGCCGCAGCCCTGGGTCTCCGCTTTCGCGGGGACGAGCGGATCCAGGAGGCAATTCAACGTCACCGAACTGCGCCCTAGGCGGCGCTCTTCGTGATCGGGTGCTTCCGCGTTTGCTGCGGCCGCGCCGTCGTGCCGGTGCGCGCGTCGCGCCGGCGCGAGTGGTTTGCTGCGCTGGTTGCGTCCCGTAGCCGCGTTGCATCCTGGCCATAGACGACCCACTCGATCTCGCAGCGGTTCACCCCGATGTCGCGGAGCGTGCGGTCGTCGAGCGCACGAAGCTCGCGCACCGCCGCCTTGCGCTCGCGCCTGAGCGAGTAGGCGCGCCACCATTTGCGGGCGGTGGTGACGGCGGTCTCGACCGCCGCGCCGAGAAGAGCGCCTATGGCAGCTGTGCGCAGCGCGCGCACCCCGCCGGCGATGACATCGCGCAGCGCCCGGGCGCGGGCGACGTGGGCGCGGTGCACCGCTTGCCGGCGCAGCCTGTCCCACTCCTCAGGCGTCAAGCGGTTGTAATCTAGGGCATTTCCATCGATGACGCACATGGCGTGGCTCCTTCGATTCGATTTCCTCGAGGGGGAGCTTTACGCGCGCCATATCATCACGTAAAATGAATAATTATGATCAGAATAATCTCAGGATGAGAACGATGGATCTCAGCGATCTGCACATCTTCCGCTCCGTCGTCGAGGCCGGCGGCGTGACGCGGGCCGCGGAAAAGCTCAACCGCGTGCAATCCAACGTCACCACGCGCGTGCGCCAGCTCGAGAGCGAGCTCGGCGTCGACCTGTTCGTGCGCGAGGGCAAGCGCCTGCACGTCTCACCGGCGGGCAAGCTCCTGCTCGATTACGCGGAGCGGCTGATCGACTTGGCGCGGGAAGCGCGCGAGGCGGTGCACGATGCCAAACCGCGCGGGCTGTTGCGCCTGGGCGCGGGCGAGAGCACGGCTGCGATGCGATTGCCGGCACCGATGAAGGACTATCTGGGCCGCTATTCCCAGGTCACGCTCGAGCTGCGCACCGGCAATGCGCGGGAGCTTGCCGCAGCGCTGCTATCGGGCGAGCTCGACGCGGCGTTTGTCACCGAGCCTATCGCCGATACGCCCTTCGAGAAGCTCGCGATCTATGAGGAGGAGCTGGTGATCATCGCCGCGGCCGGTCACCCCCCGATCAAATCGCCGCGCGACGCCAGCCCGCAAACCGTGCTCGCCTTCGAGCCGGGCTGCGCCTACCGCAAACGGCTCGAGGATTGGTTCGCCCATCATGGCGAAATGCCGGAGCGGATTGTCGAAATCGCATCCTATCACGCCATGCTCGGATGCGCGGTCGCGGGTATGGGCATTTCGCTGATGCCGCGCAACGTGCTCAGCACGTTTCCTGACGCCAAGTTTCTGAGCACGCACGCGCTGCCGCCAGCGCTGGCGCTGGCGCAGACGAGCCTGATCTGGCGCAAGGGCACGCTATCCCCGAAGCTGCGCGCGCTGATCGAAGTGTTGACCGCGCACTCCGACACTCCCAAGTCGCGGCGTGGCGGGCGAAACAAAATCGCTCACGCCGGCGGCAACGGCCGCGCACGCTCATAGCGGGGCGAGCAAGCGCGGCGGGACGCGACGCAGGCGGCCGATGCCCACGCGCGCGGAGCGCGTGACATCGCTCATGGTGAGCGACGCCTGCCGCCCGGTTCCGCGTCAAATCGTCTGATTATAGGCGCCGACCTCGCGATGCGTGCGCAGCACGCCGTCGACGGCCTTGAACATGTCGCGCATGCGCGCCTCCGATACCGGGCTCTCCACGACTACCACCAGCTCCGGTTTGTTGGAGGAGGCGCGCACCAGCCCCCAGGTGCCGTCCGCCACCGTCACGCGCACGCCGTTGACCGTGACGAGATCGCGAATGTCCTGCCCCGCCACCTTCTCACCGCGCGTTTTTGCTTCCTGGAAGTGCTGCACGACTTCGTCGACCACGCGGTATTTCACCTCGTCCGGGCAGTGCGGTGACATGGTCGGCGAGGACCAGGTTTTGGGCAGCGCATGCTTGAGATCAGCCATGCTCTTTCCGGGATTGCGGTCGAGCATGTCGCAAACTGCGAGCGCAAACACGAGCCCGTCGTCGTAGCCGCGGCCGAGCGGCTTGTTGAAGAAGAAGTGGCCTGACTTCTCGAAGCCCGCAACCGCGCCGAGCTCGTTGACGCGGCGCTTGATGTAGGAGTGGCCGGTCTTCCAGTAATCGGTTTTGGCGCCGTTCTCGCGCAGCACCGGATCGGTCATGAACAAGCCGGTCGACTTCACGTCGGCGACGAAGACCGCGCCTTTACGTTGCGCGGAAATGTCGCGCGCGAGCATCACGCCCACCTTGTCGGCAAAAATTTCTTCGCCCTCGTTGTCGACGACGCCGCAGCGATCGCCATCGCCGTCGAACCCGAGCGCCACGTCCGCCTTCACGCGCAACACTTCGTCGCGCATGGCGTGCAACATCTTCAGGTCTTCGGTATTGGGGTTGTATTTGGGAAAGGTGTGGTCGAGCTCGCAGTCGAGCGGGACCACCTCGCAGCCGATCGCCGAGAGCACGCGTGGCGCGAACGCTCCGGCGGTGCCGTTGCCGCAGGCGCAGACAACCTTGAGCCGGCGCTTGAGCTTCGGCCGGTCGGTCAGATCGGCGACATAACGGTCCGGAAAATTATCGATGAACGCGTAGGCGCCGCCGCCGCGCAGGTTGTAGCGGCCCTCGAGCACGATGGCTTTGAGCCGGTTGATCTCGTCGGGGCCAAAGGTGAGCGGACGGTTCGCGCCCATCTTGACGCCGGTCCATCCGTTGTCGTTGTGGGACGCCGTCACCATCGCCACGCATGGCACGTCGAGCGCAAATTGGGCGAAATAAGCCATCGGCGTGAGCGCCAGACCGATATCGGTGGCGCTGCAGCCCGCGGCCATGAGGCCCGTCGTCAAAGCGGTCTTGACCGAGGCCGAATAGGCGCGGAAATCGTGCCCGGTCACGACGCGTGGAGCGACGCCGAGCTCATGGATGAGCGTGCCGAGCCCTAGTCCGAGCGCCTGCACCCCCATCAGGTTGATCTCCTTTTCGAGCAACCAGCGCACGTCGTATTCGCGAAAGCCAGTCGCCTTCACCAGCGGCTCGGATTCATACGCATAAGTGTTGGCGGCGAGTGCGGGCTTCGGCTTGGGGAACATCACCGGTCCTGGCGCGCTTAGATGCGCATGCGCCTCTTAGCGCAAGCGCGGCGCAGGGAAAAGCGCGCTGGTCCGGATTGGAACGTAGCAGGCGTATTTGCAAAGCCCCTCAGTCGGTTCGTCCTCGCGCAAGCGGGGACCCAGAGCTGCAGCCTGCGGCCCTGGATTCCCGCTTGCGCGGGAATGAACGGAGTTTTGGCTAGAGACAGTTCACCCTTGGCTAGCGCGAGCGCGGCTTGGCGCGGCGAGTGGGCGCTGCCGACAGCGGATCATCGGGCCAAGGATGGCGCGGGTAGCGGCCCTTCATCTCCGCTTTCACCGCGGCATAACTGCCGCGCCAGAAGCCGGGCAGATCGCGCGTCACTTGCACCGGGCGATGCGCGGGCGACAACAGCTCGAGCACGAGCGGCACCCGTCCTGCGGCGATGCTGGGATGGCGGTCGAGCCCGAACAGTTCCTGCAGCCTGACCGCGAGACGCGGCCCTTCGGGCGCGGCATAATCGATCGGCAGCGCAAAGCCTGTGGGCGCCGTGAAATGGCTCGGCGCCTCGGCCTCGAGCCGTCGCCGCAACGACCACGCCAGCAGCGCCTGCAGGGCATGCGCGAATTCCGCGCTTGTGAATTCACCGAGCGACGTCTTGCCGCTGAGGGCTGGGGCGAGCCAGTCGCCGGCGCCTGCCGTGAGCGCGGAATCAGAGAGGTCCGGCCATTCACCACCGATCGTGCGGTGCAGGAACATCACGCGGTCGCGCCATTGGCGCAGCGTTGATGTCCATGGCAGCCGCGCGACGCCGAGCCGCGCGATTTCCTGCGCAAGCATGCGCGCGCTCGCCGCGTCCGGCGTCACCGCCAGCGGCTGCTCGGCTAGCGTGATGGCGCCGAGGCGGCGCAAGCGGCGTGCGCGTAGGCTCGCGCTCGCCTCGTCGAAGACGATCTCGTCGCGGCTTTCGATGCGGTTGGCAAATTGCGCTTCGATTTCTGAAACGGCGAGTGGCGCCGCCAGCACGATGCGCCCTTGCGCGGCGGTTCCGGCGATCTCGACGGCGGCGAGAAATGGTTCGCGCGCGAGCGCCGAGGCGGGATCGACATTGGCGCCGCGGCCGTTGGCCAACAGGAACGCGCCGCCCGCGCCGCGATTCTTCGCGATGCGGTCGGGATAGGCGAGCGCAAGCAGAATACCGATCGACGGCCCGTGTTCTCCCCGCTCCTGCTTCGCCGGTTTTACTGCCCGCGCCATTTCCGCCCATCGCTTTGCCATTGCGCGCGCGTCGCGCGCACGCTGCGAGCGATCGCGCCGCAACGCGTCGAGGCGATGGGGGAGATCGACGTCGCTGCCGCCGAGGCCGCGTTCGGTGAGGAGGACGGCGACGTCGGCGGCAAGCTCTGCCGCACCTGCCGCAGCCGCATCGACCACCATGCGCGCGAGCCGCGGCGGCAGCGGCAGCTCGCGCAGTCGCCGTCCCTCTTGCGTGATGCGCCCCGCCCCGTCGATTGCCCCGAGCGCGCCGAGCAGCGCCTTGGCCTCTCCCAGCGCCGCCGCTGGCGGGAAATCGAGAAAGGCCAGCGAAGCGGGATCGGCAACGCCCCAATGCGCCAGATCGAGCACGAGACCGGAAAGGTCAGTTGCGAGGATTTCCGGCCGGTTAGCGGGCTCGAGCGCGGCGGTCTGCGGCTCATCCCAGAGCCGATAGCAAACGCCGGGCTCGGTGCGTCCGGCGCGGCCGCGACGCTGCTCCGCGGAGGCGCACGAGACCCGCACGGTCTCTAGTCTGGTGAGGCCGACGTTGGGCTCGTAGCGCGGCACTCGCGCCAGCCCGCAATCGATGACCACGCGAACGCCTTCGATGGTCAGTGAAGTCTCCGCGATCGAGGTCGCGAGCACGATCTTGCGTTGGCCCGGCGGCGCGGGGGCGATCGCCCGGTCCTGGACGTCGGCGTCGAGCGCGCCATAGAGCGGCACGATATCGACGGTCTGATCGTGGATGTGCTCGCGCAGCAGCGTCTCGGTGCGCCGGATCTCACCCGCGCCGGGAAGAAAGACCAGCAGCGATCCAGGCTCGGAACGCACAGCACGCGTCACCGCCTCGGCAACCTGCTGCTCAATGGGTGCGCGCGCATCGCGCCCGACATAGCGCGTCTCGACCGCAAAGGCGCGGCCCGCGCTCTCGATGACTGGCGCATCGCCAAGGAGCTTGGCGACGCGCGCGCCGCCGAGCGTTGCCGACATGACCAGGAGCTTGAGCTCTCCTCGCAGGGCTTGCTGCACGTCGCGGGCGAGCGCCAAGCCGAGGTCGGCGTCGAGGGAGCGCTCGTGGAACTCGTCGAACAGAACGGCGGCGACGCCCGCAAGCGACGGATCGTCGAGAATGAGCCGCGTGAAGACGCCTTCGGTCACGACTTCCACGCGCGTGTCGGCGGAGACTTTAGAGCCGAAACGCACGCGATAGCCCACGCTCGCGCCGACCGGCTCACCGAGCGTCGCCGCCATGCGCGCGGCCGCGGCCCGCGCGGCGAGCCGGCGCGGCTCGAGCACGATGAGTTTTTTTCCCGCCGCCCAAGGCTCCGCCGCCAGCACGAGCGGAACCCGCGTCGTCTTGCCGGCGCCTGGCGGGGCGACCAGCACCGCGGCAGATTGCGCGCGCAGCGCCGCTGTGAGCCCCGGCAACGCCGGATCGATCGGAAGCGGCTCGTCGGTCGCGCGCATCGCTGCCACCTTGCATACGCGCCGGGCGGGAGGGAAGCCGCGCCGAAGAACCGTGCATAGCGAGCCGGAAGCGGTGGCGAAATCGTCGTTCAAGTGTTAAGTCGAAACCATGCCAAGCAAAGCCGCAGCGCACGCTCAGAGCGCCGCATCCGTTGTCCGGGCGCCGCAGAAAGGCGACCACGTCTTCCTGGTCGACGGCTCCTCCTACATTTTCCGTGCTTATCACGCACTGCCGCCGCTCAACCGCAAGTCCGACGGGCTGCAGGTCAATGCCGTGCTCGGCTTCTGCAACATGCTCTGGAAGCTCCTGCGTGACATGAAGCCCGAGGAGCAGCCCACCCACCTCGCGGTCGTTTTCGACAAGTCGGAGAAGACCTTCCGCAACGAGATGTACACCGATTACAAGGCGCACCGACCGCAGCCGCCCGAGGATCTGCGTCCGCAATTCGCTTTCATCCGCGAGGCGGTGCGCGCCTTCGATATCCCTTGCTTGGAACAGTTGGGCTACGAAGCCGATGACCTGATCGCGACGTATGTGCGGGAGACGTGCGAGCTGGGCGCCACCGCGACGATCGTCGCCTCCGACAAGGACCTCATGCAACTCGTTAACGATTGTGTCGTCATGTACGACACCATGAAGGATCGCAGGATTGGCATCCCCGAGGTGATCGAAAAATTCGGGGTGCCGCCGGAGAAGCTCGTGGAGGTGCAGGCGCTAATCGGCGATTCGACCGACAACGTACCGGGCGTGCCGGGCATCGGCATCAAAACCGCCGCGCAGCTCATCGGTGAATACGGCGATCTCGAGACGTTGCTGGCGTGTGCCGGTGAGATCAAGCAGGAGAAGCGGCGGCAGTCGCTGATCGAGCACGCCGAAAAGGCGCGGCTGTCGAAGAAACTCGTCACCCTTGACGCGCACGTCAAGCTCGAGGTGCCGCTCGCCGAGCTTGCGGTACACGATCCCGACTACAAGCGGCTGATCGCCTTTCTCAAGGCGATGGAATTTTCCACGCTCACGCGCCGCGTGGCGGAATTCGCCGGTATCGATCCCGGAGCGATCGAGCCCGACGAAAAACTCCAGGCGCGCGGCGCGCCGAGGCAAGCGAAGCCGGCGGAGCAGGCCTCGCTTCCGTTTGTCAGCGCCAAAGCGGGGCCGGTGGGCAAACCGGCGGAGCCCGCGGTTCGCAAGCCGGGCGATGCGCAACCCGAATTCACGCCGCAGGCGCGCGCCGCCGCGCGCATTGCTGCGGCACGCAACGTCAAGATCGACCGTTCCCGATACGAGATCTTACGCGACCTCGAACCTCTTGCCGCGTGGATTTCCCGCGCCCGCGAACTCGGCACGTTCGCGATCGCCATCGAGGTCATGAGCATCGATCCGATGCAAGCGAACTTATGCGGTTTCTCCCTCGCGCTTGCCGCGAACGAGGCCTGCTACGTTCCGCTCGCACACCGCAAGCGTGGCGATGGCGGCAACGCCAGCCTGTTCGCAGGCGAGATCGCGCCAGGTCAGATCGAGGAGCGGGCGGCGCTCGCCGCGCTAAAGCCGCTGCTCGAAGACCCGCAGGTGCTCAAAGTCGGGCGCGACCTCAAGTTCGCCGTGCAGATGTTTGCGCTGCGCGGCATCGAGCTCGCGCCCCATGAAGACATCATGTTGATGTCCTATGTGCTCGATGCCGGGCGCTCCGATCACGCGCTCGCTTCGCTGTCGCAGCGCTATCTCGGTCACACCCCGACCGAGGAGAACCAGCTCACCGGCTCGGGCAAATCCAGGCTCACGTTCGATTGCGTGGAGGTCGAGAAGGCCGGCGAATATGCCGCCGAGGGCGTCGACATCACGCTGCGGCTGTGGGAAGTGCTCAAGGCGCGCGTTGCCGCAGAGCGCGTGAGCAGCGTTTACGAGACGCTGGAGCGGCCGCTCATCCCGGTGCTCGCGCGGATGGAGCGGCGCGGCATTTCCATCGATCGCCAGGTTCTGTCGCGTTTGTCGGGCGAGTTCGCCCAGCGCGCCGGCGCGCTCGAGGCCGAAATCCAGTCGCTCGCCGGCGAGCCGCTCAATCCGGGCAGCCCGAAACAGCTCGGCGACATCCTGTTCGGCAAGTTTGGGCTTCCTGGCGGCACCAAAACGAAGACCGGTCAGTGGTCGACGGGGGCCCGCGCGCTCGAGGACTTGGCCGAACAGGGTCATGCGTTGCCGCGAAAAATTCTCGACTGGCGACAAGTGTCGAAACTCAAATCAACCTATACCGACGCCTTGCCGGGCTACGTCAACCCGCAGACCCATCGCGTCCACACCAACTATGCGCTCGCGGCCACGCCGACGGGCCGGCTGTCCTCGTCTGAGCCAAACCTGCAGAACATTCCGATCCGCACCGAGGAAGGTCGCAAGATCCGTCGCGCGTTCATTGCCTCCGCGGGATACAAGCTCGTCTCCGCCGATTACTCGCAGATCGAACTGCGGCTTCTTGCCGAGATCGCCGGCATCGAGCCGCTGAAGAAGGCTTTTCGCGAAGGCCTCGATATTCACGCCATGACCGCTTCCGAAATGTTCGGCGTTCCAGTCAAGGGCATGCCGGGAGAGATTCGCCGTCGCGCCAAGGCGATCAATTTTGGCATCATCTATGGCATCTCGGCGTTCGGGCTCGCCAATCAGCTCGGCATCGAGCGCGAGGAGGCAAGCGCCTACATCAAAAAATATTTCGAGCGCTTTCCCGGCATCCGCGATTACATGGAAGAAACCAAGGCCGTTGCTAAGCAGAACGGGTACGTCCTCACCCTATTCGGCCGTAAATGCCATTATCCCGACATTGGCAATCCGAACCCCACGATCCGCGCTTTCAACGAGCGCGCCGCGATCAACGCGCGGCTGCAGGGCACGGCTGCCGACATCATCCGCCGCGCCATGGTGCGCATGGAGCCGGCGCTGGCGAAAGCGAAACTCACCGCGCAGATGCTATTGCAGGTTCACGACGAGCTTGTGTTCGAGGTTCTCGACGCTGAGGTGGAGAAGACGTTGCCGATCATCGAAAAGGTGATGGCGCAGGCGCCGATGCCGGCGCTCTCGCTCTCCGTGCCGCTCGCGGTCGAGGCCCGCGCCGCCCACAATTGGGACGAGGCGCATTGAGCTGCGCGGGCGGTTGGGTGGGTCCTCATTCTGAGGAGCGCGCGCCCGACGGTAATTCAGCGAACTCGCACGCGCCTGCGCGCGTCTCGAAGGATGAGGACGGCCCTCATGCTTCGAGACGCATCGCAGCGCAGCCAAATCCGTGGAAACGTGTGTGCTCGGTTGGCGCTGCGACGCTCCTCAGCATGAGGTCCCAGGGTGCCAATATCGGCGGTGCGCTCTCGCCGCTCGGCGATCCGCCGCTGTTCGTCGGCTTCCTGCGCGGCGTCGACTTCTTCTGGACGACGCGCCATTTGTGGTTCGAAACCGCGCTCGTCGCTGTCATCGTGCTCGCAGTCTTCGTCGCGCTCGACGTCTTGCACTACCGCAAGGACCGCCTCATCGCGACCGTCGGCGAAGGCAAGCGGCCAATGAATATCGGCGTCAGCGGCAGCATCAATCTGCTGCTCATCGCGGGCATCATTACCGCCATTCTCGCCGCGGCGGCATGGAAGCCGGCAACGAGCGTCGACGCGTACGGCACAAGGCTCGAGCTACAGAACGTCGCACGCGACGCGGCACTGGTGCTGATCGCAATCCTCTCGCTCGTGCTCACGCCGAACGAACACCGCGAGGCCAACGAATTCAGCTGGGAGCCGATCGCGGAAGTCGCCATCCTGTTTGCCGGCATCTTCATCTGTATCATTCCGGTGCTAGCGATGCTCGATGCCGGAGCAGACGGCGCCTTCGCATGGCTCTTGGCCGCGCTCATCGGGCCTGACGACTCCGCGCGAGATCGCCTATTTCTGGCTGACCGGGGTTCTTTCGGCCTTTCTCGACAACGCGCCGACCTATCTCGTGTTCTTCGAGCTCGCCGGCGGCGACGCCCGCGAGCTGATGGGGCCGCTTGCGCCAACGCTCGCCGCGATCTCCATGGGCGCGGTCTACATGGGCGCCATGACCCATATCGGCAACGCGCCGAATTTTATGATCTATACTATCGCGGTGGAGCGCGGGATCAAGATGCCGAGCTTTTTCGGCTACATGCTTTGGTCAGCCGTGGTGCTGCTGCCGGTTTTTATCCTGCTCACTTTCGTCTTACTCGCGAGGGCCGCCTAACCGCGCGCGCCGTGCGCCCTTTGCTCCCAGCTCTGGATGCGGAGGCCGACTTCGATCGTGCGGCGGTCGGCAACGCCGCGACTGCCTCGATCTCGATGAGCGCTCCGTCTCGCGCCAGGCCGGAAATGGCGATGGTGGTGCTTGCCGGGCGATTGTCCGCAGCGAGGTAGCTGTCGCGCACTTCGCGGAAGATCGGCAAGTGCGCGCGATCCACCAGATAGTTGTTGAACTTCACGACGTGACGGAAGTCCGCGCCGACCGCCGCAAGCGCGTGTTTCAGATTCTCGTATGCCTGCACCGCTTGCTGCCGGATGTCGCTGCCGAGCTTGCCCTCGCGGTCGAAGCCGAGCTGTCCGGCAATATAGACAATCCGTGCCGGGGCGGTGATCTCGACCACGTGGGTGTAGCCGGGCGGGTTTGCCAACGCTTGCGGATTGATGAATCGGATCTGGCTCATGTGTTCTCCTCTCGGCTCTCGCTCATGCCGTTCCTGTGTGAGGGGTCAATTCGAGAGATCGTGCGCGACATCCTGGGCGATCGATAGCGAGCACGTAAGTCCTGGCGATTCGATCCCGAAGAGATGGACGGTGCGCGCAAGGCCGTGCTGCTGCGGCCCTTCGATCATGAAGTCCGCCGCCGGCTCCCCTGGACCGGTAAGCTTCGGCCTTATCCCGCAATAGTCGGGCACAAGCGAATTGTCCGGCAGCCCCGGCCAATAATCGCGAATGCGCTGGTAGAATGCGAGCGCGCGGCTCGCGTCCACGTCGTAATCCTCGCGCTCGATCCATTCCACATCCGGCCCGAAGCGCATGCGCCCGGCAAGATCAAGCGTCACGTGCACGCCGAGCCCGCCCGGCACCGGCACGGGATAGATAAGCCGCGAGAACGCTGGCCGGCCGGAAAACCCGAAATAATTTCCCTTGGCCAGCACGAGCCGCGGCACGCGCTCGGATGGATAGCCCTCCGTCGTGCGCGCCAAGCGTTGAGCACCGAGGCCGGCGCAATTGACCACCGCATCGAAGCTGAGCCACTGCGGCTCGCTACCGCCGACCGCCGCCTGCCAGCCGCCGCGCGCGGGGCGCAGCCGCTCGATGGGGCTGTTGAATGCGATCATGCCGCCCCGATCTTCGAGGTCGCCGCGCAGCGCCAGCATATAGCGGTGACTGTCGATAATGCCGGTTTCCGGCGAGTGCATCGCGGCGACGCAGGCAAGCGCCGGCTCGAGATGCTTGGCCGCCGCGGCGTCGATGATCTCGACCCCTTCGACGCCGTTAAGCTGCGCCTGCTTGTATATCGCTGCCAATCGCTCGATTTCGCGCGCGTTGGTGGCGACAACAAGCTTGCCGCATTTGCGGTGTGGCACGCCGTGCGAGGCGCAGAATTCATAGAGCATGCGCCGTCCGCGCGGGCAGTAATAGGCGCGCCGTGATCCGGTCGGATAATAAAGGCCGGCGTGGATGACCTCGCTGTTGCGGGAAGATACCCCGGTGCCGATGCCGGAGGCGGCTTCCGCGACCACCACGTCATGACCGGCAATCGCCGCCGCGCGGGCAACCGACAGCCCGACCACGCCCGCTCCGACCACCAGCACCTGCATCCGCCCTACCCCCGCTCACATCTCAACCGGCAGCCCCGCGTAATTCTCGGCCAGCGAGCGCATGGCCGCTTCCGAACTCGTCACATAGTCGAGCTCGGCAAGCTGGCGCTTGCGATCAAACGCATTATGGGTCGGATCGAGATGAAACAGCTGCGTCATCCACGAGGAAAAGCGCTGAGCCTTCCAGACCCGCCGCAGGCAGGTCGCCGAGTAGCGCTCAAGCAGCTCATTGCGGCCGGTGCGATAAAACTCAGTGATCGCGCGGGCGAGCACGCTCACGTCCGCCAGCGCGAGATTCATACCCTTCGCGCCGGTCGGGGGCTGGATGTGGGCGGAATCGCCGGCGAGAAAAAGCCGCCCATACTGCATCGGCTCGACCACGAAGCTGCGCATCGCGGTGATACCCTTCTGCAGCATGGGGCCCTCCGCGAGTTTGCGCGTGCCGCCGATGCGCGCGTGCAGCTCCTGCCAGATGCGCGCGTCCGGCCAGTTCTCGATGTCATCGTCGGGGGCGCATTGCACATAAAGCCGCGCCAAGGTGGGGGAACGCATGGTGTAAAGCGCGAAACCGCGCTCGTGGTAGGCATAGATCAGCTCGTGCTTGGGCGGAGGAGATTCGGAGAGAATCCCGACCCAGCCGAACGGATACTCGCGATCATAGGGGCTAAGCGCGGTCGCCGGAATGCTCGGCCGGCAAATCCCATGAAATCCGTCGCACCCGCCGATGAAATCGCAGGCGAGCTCGACATCCCGCCCCTCGTGCCGGAAGCGAATTTTTGGTGCGCGGCCGGCAAAATCGTGGACGCTCACGTCGCTCGCCTCGAACAATATTGTTCCGCCGTCGGCGAGGCGCTGTTCAATCAGATCCTTTATCACCTCCTGCTGGCCGTAAATGGTCACGCCCTTGCCGACGAGATCGCGGAAATTGATGTAATGCAAGGCGCCGCCGAACGCGAAATAGACGCCGTTGTGGAACATGCCTTCGCGCCGCATGCGATCGCCGACGCCGGTTTCGACAAGGAGATCGCTCGCCCATTGCTCGATCAGCCCGGCGCGGATGCGGCTCTCGATGTAGCCGCGGCTGCGATTCTCCAGGACCACGCTCTCCACCCCCGCGCGGTGGAGCAGATGCGAGAGCATCAACCCGGCGGGCCCGGCGCCCACAATACCGACCTGCGTGCGCAGCTTACTCTCGGTCATCCTGCCATCGTGTCGCGGACGCGCGATCGCCGTTTGTGCCCTCTCCCCGTCGGGGAGAGGGCTACTCTCTTTTGCAACATCAAGGAACGGGTGAGGGGGTTCGCATCCATCAGGAGCGCAGGTAACCCCCTCACCCCGACCCTCTCCCCAAATGGGGAGAGGGAGTACACCGAGCGTGCCGCGCGTTCGTGCTAATCACCTGATGATTACCCCAGCGCGGCGGCGAGGTCGGCGATGAGATCGTCGGCATCCTCGATGCCGACCGAGAGCCGCACCAAAGTGTCGCCGATGCCGAGGCTCGCGCGGATCTCGGCGGGCACCGAGCCGTGGGTCATCAGTGCAGGGTGCTCGATCAGGCTCTCGACCCCGCCGAGGCTTTCCGCCAAGGCAAACAGTCTGCACCGTTCGAGGAAGCGGCGGGCGTCGTCAAGCGTACCCGCAAGCTCGGCCGAGATCATGCCGCCGAAGCCGTGCATCTGCTTCTTGGCGAGCGCGTGCTGGGGGTGGCTCGCGAGCCCCGGATAGAGCACGCGCCGGACCCTGGGGTGGCCTTCGAGCCACGCGGCGATCTTCCTCGCCGAGGCGCAATGACGTTCCATGCGCAGCGCCAGCGTCTTGAGCCCGCGCAGCGCCAGGAACGAATCGAACGGACCCTGGATCGCGCCGACGGCGTTCTGCAGGAATTTGAGTTTATCGCTCAGCTCGGCATTCCCGCCTACGATCGCCACACCGCCGACCATGTCGGAATGACCGTTGAGATATTTCGTCGTCGAGTGGACGACCAGATCGAAGCCCAATTCGAGCGGTCGCTGGATATAGGGCGTGGCGAACGTGTTGTCGGCGACCGCCCAGATGCCGCGCTTTTTCGCAATCGCCGCCACGCGCTCGAGATCGACGAGCTTGAGCAGCGGGTTGGTCGGCGTCTCGACCCAAATAAGGCGGGTGTCTGTTCCGATCGCCGCCTCGATGACCGCGGCATCGGTGAGATCATGATAGCTCACCTTTAGACCCATCGAACGCTTGCGTACCCGCTCGAACAGCCGGCGCGAGCCGCCATAGAGGTCGTCGACTGCGACGATATGGGAGCCCTGCTCGAGGCACTCGAGCGTGGTCGAAATCGCGGCCAACCCCGAGGCGAAGGCGAAAGCCGCGCTGCCTCCTTCGAGATCGGCAATGCAGCGTTCGAATGCCATGCGCGTCGGGTTCTTGGTGCGGGCGTAGTCGTAGCCCTTGTGCACTCCCGGGCTCTGCTGAAGGTAAGTCGAGGTGGTGTAGATCGGCATCATGACGGCGCCGGTCGTGGGATCCGGTTCTTGACCCGCGTGGATGCAGCGCGTCGAGAAATCGAGCTGGTTTGTTTGCGCCATTCAAGCCTCGCATTCCGCCATGAAGCCGGCCATGACAACGTTAATTTAGCGCGCATGCGCGTTACGGCCAGGAGTACTTTTCGAGTTAAATCGCAATCCGAAAATAATTGATAAGGTCGAGGCGAGTTGCTACGCCGAGAAATTGATCGCCGTCCATCACGATCGCGACGTAGTCCTTGCGGAACAGGGGAAGAAGATCGGCGATCGGCGCGTCGGCGGAGATCGTCTCGAGCCGTGTCACCATCACCTCTTCGACCGGCCGCGCAAAGGCCGCGTTGGGATCGTCGCGCGCGGTGATGAGCGCGGCCAGCACGTCGCTCTCGTCGACCAGGCCGACGACATGCCCGCTCGCGTCGACGACCGGAACGTGCGAGACGTCGGCCGAGCGCATGCGGGCGAACACGGTGCGCAAATTATCCTCGGGCCGCACCACCACCGCAGTTCCCTCGCTGTAGCGGCTGACCACGACGTCGCGCACGGTGCCGTGCCGGTCGGGGTGGCTCCAGCCTTCCTGGGCGAGGAAGATGGGGTTGAATACTTTGGACAGATATTTCGCGCCGGAATCGCAGACGAGGCTCACAACTCGTTTCGGCGTCGCCTGCGCGCGGCAATAGCGCAGCGCCGCGGCAAGAAGCGTCCCGGAAGAAGAGCCGGCGAGCACGCCTTCGGCGCGCAACAGGTCGCGCGCGCAGGCAAAACTTTCGGCATCGGGAATCGCAAATGCCTGGGATAAAAGACCGAGATCGGCATTCGGCGGCACGAAATCTTCGCCGATGCCCTCGACCGCCCAGCTTCCCGCCGGCACCATCCTCCCGGTCTCGACATAAGGCGCGAGCACGGAGCCTTCCGGATCGGCAAGGATCATTGCCGTCTTGGGAGAGGCCCGGCGCATGAAGCGGCCGACACCGGTCAGCGTGCCGCCCGAGCCGACGCCGACCACGATCACATCGACCTCGCCATCCATTTGGCGCAGAATTTCCGGGCCGGTCGTCGTCTCGTGCGCCTGCGGATTGGCCGGATTGGCGAACTGATTGACGAAGAAAGCGCCGGGGGTGCGCCGCGCGATCGCTTCGGCGAGATCCTGATAGTAATCGGGGTGCCCTTTGCCCACGTCCGAGCGCGTAGTGACGACCTCGGCGCCCATGGCCTTGGCGTGCAGCACCTTCTCGCGCGCCATCTTGTCGGGAACGACGAGCAGCGTGCGATAGCCCTTGCGGCCGCCGACTAGCGCTAATCCGAGCCCGGTATTTCCGGCGGTGGCTTCGACGATGGTGCCGCCGGACTTGAGGCGGCCATCGGCTTCCGCCGCCTCGATCATGGTGCGCGCCGGCCGGTCCTTGAGCGAGCCCGAGGGGTTTGCGCTTTCGAGCTTGAGAAAGAGCCGGCAGGGTCCACGATCGATCCGCGTAACCTCGACAAGAGGCGTGTTGCCGATGAGATCGAGCACAGATGTCATGGTGATCTATAGCATCGCACAACCAAGGCAGGCCGTCGCGACGCTTAGCTTTCCATCCATTCGACGAGCGCCCTGTTCACCGCCTCGGGCCGCTCCATGGTCGAGAGATAGCAACCCGCGACACAAGCGGACAACAACCGCCGTTTTTCCACCACAGCGTCAGCCGAAGCCCTGTAAAAACGTTGACTTGTGCGCGCTCGTCGCAGTATGTCGCGCGACACAACGCGACATGTGCAGACAGGCCGTTTTGGGTCGCTTTCATTACCCGCGGTTACCCCGAGAGGAGAGAGGTGTCGGCAAAAGTGTTCACCGTCCTCGCGGCGAAGGCGGCGAAGCCGAAGCGCAACGCCGCCGGCGCGCTCGTGCGCGCGGAGTATCCCGACCGCGGCTGCACCGGCCTCTACCTGGTCGTGCAGCCGAGCGGCTTGAAGTCGTGGGCCCTGCGCTACCGCTTCGACGGCGCGCCCCGGAAGCTCGCGCTCGGCAGCTTCGCCGACCACGAGGTACCCGGCGGCGACGCGCTCACCGTCGCCGGCGCGCGCAAGGCGGCCGCGGAGGCGCGGCACAAGGTCGAGCAAGGGATGGACCCGGCGGCGCAGAAGCGGCAGGCGAAGGCGTCGGCCGCACGGCTGGCCGTCCTCAGAACGGCCGACAGCGTCGAGGCGCTGGCCGAGCAGTTCCTGAGCCTCTACGCGAAGCCGCGAACCCGACCGCGCACCCATCAGCAGACCGAGGACGTCCTCCGCCGCCTCGTTCTGCCCGCATGGCGCGGCCATACGGTGCACGAGGTCCGTCGCCGCGGCGTGATCGCGCTCGTCGAGGACATCGCGGCCGAGCACGGGCCGCACATGGCGGACAAAGCGCGAGCCGTGCTGGGCAAGTTCTTCGCCTGGCTGGTTGCCCGAGACGTGATCGCCGCGTCGCCGTGCTTGGGCATCGAGCGGCTGGGCCGCAACGTGCCACGCGAGCGCGTGCTCGACGACCCCGAGGTGGCCGCGCTCTGGCGAGCATGCGGCGAGGAAGGCTTGTGCGGCGCCTTCGCGAAGACGCTGCTGCTCACCGGCGCGCGGCGCGGCGAGGTCGCTGGCATGCGCTGGAGCGAGATCAACCAGGCCGAGCGCGTTTGGACGCTGCCGCCGCAGCGGGTCAAAAATGGTCGGACGTTCACGGTGCCGCTCTCGTCACAGACCTTCAACATCGTCGTGTCGACGCCTCGCTTCGCCGGCTGCGACTTCGTGTTCACCGCGGAAGGTCGCCGGCCCGTTGGCGGCTTCACCCACGTCAAGCGGAAGCTCGACAGGCGCGCGAAGATCGCGAAGGGTTGGCGGCTGCACGACCTGCGGCGCACCTGCGCCTCCGGGATGCAGCGCCTCGGCGTCCCGGTCGAGGTGATCGAGGCGTGTCTCAATCATCGCAGTGGTACATTCCGAGGGATCGTCGGGGTCTACCAGCGGCACGATTACCTCGACGAGCGGCGGACCGCCCTTCAGCGCTGGGCCGATCAGGTCGAGCAGCTCGTCACTGGCGAGCCGGCAGCAGTGGTGCCGTTGCACGGGCGGCGGCGGTGACGGCGTTGCAGCGGGCAACTAAACCGGTGAAGGCACCCAAGCCGAAGATGGCAACCAAGGCAACAAGGCCCCAAAAGCGGGCCAGCCATGCCAGCCCCAAAAGCGCAGTTTCGTGGATGCTGCTGAAAGGCGCCCTCGCTTTGATTGTAGACGCCTACCAGAATTCGAACATGGCTCAACGAACACTCTGCGAGGCCCTTGTAAGTGGCCGGTTGCGAAATAGGTCTGCGCGCGCGCAAGGTGGATGGATAAAAGAGCAAGGGCAATGGAAGGAATATGAGCACAATCTGCAACTTAGTGATCTATGGCGCCGGGAGTATTTTGCGCCCGACTCGACGCCATACTCTGGAAAGCTGCGGATCCTTTGGCAAGACAGTTCGGCGACGCTGCAGACGGAAGACGCTGGCCCGGTTACGTTCTATCGCATCGAGGTCGCACAGGAGGACCTGCGGAAACTGCTGCCGAATGGGTACGATTTACCGAAGCAGCAGCCGGCGCCCGCGCCTCAACATAGACGCGGCGGAGGGCGCCGTGAGCAATATGAATGGGATTACGTTTTTGCTCAATTCCTACGACTCATTGAGGAAGATGGATGGCCGCAAATTCAGAGTTACCGCGAGTTCGCGGAGAAAGTGTGCGACGCTTGTGCGGAAGCCGGAATGGAGCCGACGCCAAGCGTCGACACGGTGCGCGAGAAAATATCGAAATGGGATAGCGCGCGGCGGCGCTGACCACATTACCGCCGAATTACCCGCCATTCCCCGCCATTGTCCGCCAGAAAATCTGAGCGCATGAGGTAGCGTCCGCACCGTCGCAACTTGACGGTGATTCGCTATGCCAGACGACATTTTTCTGACGCGGCGCCACCAGGCGAAGCGGTACAACGTCTCAGCGCGCACTATTGATCGCTGGTCCGATGACCCCAACCTCGCTCTCCCCGCCGAGATCGATATCGCCGGACGGAGGTACCGCAAGCTGTCCGACCTCGAGATCTGGGAGCGGGCGCGAGCCGCAGTAGCCGCCGCCAACCGCGCAATTCTGCGTAAGCAGCGAATGGGGCAGCCGGCGGTGCCTATCGATCTGATCCCGCCCGGTCGCGATACCGTCGGCGGCCGGGCGGACTGCACAGAACAAATTGGCGGCAATAGCCCCAGCCCGGCGTGAAGGGCGCCGGGCCGGAATTTTCCCTGGTGTGGGAATGCGTCCAGCAAGAAGGAGAGGACGCACGTGTTACTTATAGAACATCGCGTCGATGCACAAGACGTCGAGCGCCCCCAGCCGAAGGTCGAAGACGCCGGCCCGCTACCGGAATTCTTGAAGGTTGAGAACCGCACGCCGCTCACGCCCGAGCAGCAGGA
>Ga0126378_10000339_pt1 | contig 35342 bp, 30 predicted proteins | sample PanSoiMetPlot_23_FD_92587 | JGI IMG/M metagenome (GOLD analysis project Ga0126378, IMG submission 92587) | Tropical forest soil microbial communities from Panama - MetaG Plot_23 | ecosystem: Environmental > Terrestrial > Soil > Tropical forest > Bulk soil | place: Panama | collected 2016-02-17
AGCGACAAATAGTGGAAGATTCTTCTGGCAGCGAGCCCGGCTCGCGCGGCGAGCTGCCTGTCTCGGGAGCAGAACACTCGACTGACAGCTTTTCTTTTTAGCGGCTTGGAGCGCAGCGACAAAAATAATGGAACGATTCTTCCCAATCGCGCAATGGAATACAGGAGCCCGGAAGGCAGTTGCGACCAACGCTATGGCAGAATCGCCAGCCGCAGATCAGGAGCTGCTCCGGCAGCTCGCTAAGGGAAATGAAACGGCGTTTACCTGCCTTTATGAGCGTTACCAGGGGCCCCTTTTCCGGTTTGTCTTGCATATGACCGGCAACAGGGCCACGGCGGAAGAGGTCACGCAGGAAGTTTTTATGCTGCTGATCGGCAAACCGAAAAGCTATGAGGCGGACAAAGGTACGGTCGCGGGCTATCTGTTCGGCATCGCGCGCAACGTGACGCGGCGAATTATGCAGCGTTCGCGTCTCGACCTGCCGATCGACGATGAGGCTTTCAACGGCCACGCTGAGGCTGCCCTGGCCAGCGATCTGGATGTGCTGGCTGAATTGAGCAATGCCGAGCTCCTGGAGTTTCTGCGCAAGGCTGTACTGGCGCTGCCGGAGCAGTATCGTGAAGTGGTAGCGCTCTGTGATCTGGAAGAGATGAACTATGCCGATGCCGCGGCGATCCTGGAATGCTCGCCCGGCACCGTGGCTTCGCGGCTGCACCGTGCGCGGGCCATGTTAAAGACCAAATTGAGCTGGCAAAAATGCACGAAATAGATCCACAATCCGGAGATCGACAATCCCAAGGTCCGCAATCCGACGTCCGGCTGGCCAAGGCATTGAAGCGCTTAGCGAGCTCGTCGCCACGGGCGGCATCGCCTGAGATCGGCAACAGCCTGCTGGGCGAATTTCGCCGCCATCACGCGCGCCGCAGACGGATCCGGCGAACCAACATTGGCGTGCTCGTTGCGTGTCTTGCCTTGATCGCGTCGTTCGTATCCCTGCGCAACCGGCCGCACAGCCGGCCGCAAACAGCCCGGCAAACTCAGAATTCGCCAACCGTGCCGCCAGCCCAGGCCGCGATGACTCCTGTTCCGCCAATTGCCGCTGCTCGGCCGACGTCTTCGGCGAAGCATGCTTCGACGAAGAATGCTTCGACCAAGAATGCCTCGAAGACGCAAAGAGCCGCAACCGTGCTCAACGCCGCAAACCGGGAGTTTCTGGCGCTTCCCGGGTACGATCCCGCCGTTCCAAAGGACGAATTACGCGTGGTGCGCGTTCACGTGCCGGCGAGCACGCTCTGGCAGATCGGTGCTCCAGTCAGCGCCAGCGCCGGCACACACAGCGTGACTGCTGATGTTGTGGTGAGCCAGAGCGGCACGCCTTACGCCGTGAGATTAGTGCAATAAAACTTTGAAGGAGCTAGTTTATGAAACGCATCGTAGTTCTGTTAATTGCCGGACTTCTGTTTGCGGCCGGCGCGGCCGCCCAACAGCCCTCATCGCCGGAGAACAACCGCATCTTCGTTGCTCAGGATAACCCGGTTGCGCAGGATAGCCCGGCGAAAGTCAACTTCTTTTTTCAGAGCGAGCCTAATCAGCAGGTTGAGCAGGCGTTTTTTCTCACCGAGATGACCGCGGGCGCAGAGTTGGTTACAAACGCTCCTTATACCGCAACCGCCGTCGAAGAAAGCACGCAAACTCTGGCTGACGGCAACAGGATCGTTCGCAAGTCCTCTGATTTTGTTGCCCGTGACAGCCAGGGCCGCACCCGCCGCGAAACCACTCTCAATCGTGTAGGCCCGGTGCAGGTTGACAGCCCGAAGCTGGTTTTCATCAATGACCCCACTACGCATACGCAGTACGTCATAACTCCGGATGGGGACACCAGCAAGGTCATCAAGACCGAGACCAACTGGGGTAAAGGCCCGATGATCGTTGACAGGCAAAAAGTGGTTGAAATGAAGCGCAGTGCGCGGGAGAAGGCTATTGCCGGAAATCAGCAGGTCCGGGAGATACCGGAAGGGCATGGCGAGCAGGTAAAGCATGAAGATCTGGGCACCCAGACCATCGAAGGCGTTTCCGCTACCGGCAAACGTGAAACCGTAACCATTCCCGCCGGCCAGATCGGCAATGATCGCCCGATCGACGTGGTATCTGAAACCTGGTTCTCGCCCGATCTGCACACGGTCGTCCTGCGCAAGCACTCCGATCCTCGAGTGGGCGAAACGGTGTTCCGTCTCACCAACATCAGCCGCACCGAGCCCGACGCCACCCTGTTCCAGCTGCCGGCCAACGCAAAAATCAAGGTCGAGCCGCTGATGGAACTCAAACGTGATAATCAGCCAATTGAACTTAAACGTGATAGTCAGCCAAAGGATTAAGCCTCTTTTCTCCTTTTGGTTGGTAATGGCCGGGCGGGAGCCGCCCGGCCTTTTCTTTGATAGATCGGTGTGACGAATTAATTTGCGCGAGTGGACACATATCAGTGCCCACGGGTTGAGCGAGCAAACGCTATCTCCGATTGTCCGTCTGCGGCTCGGGATGGATCAGCACTTTGAACAGCTCCGGCGCGGCCTGCTTGAAGCGTATTTCGAGTTCCGTGGAAACGTCGTGCACGCGCGCCAGCGGCAGATCGTCTGACATGGTGCAGTGGCACGACATGTAGACCTTGCCGCGGACGCGCTTGATCTCCACGTCATGCATGTCCACGACCTCGGGAAACTCCAGTACGATCGGTTTGAGCTTCTGCTCCAGCACCGCATCGCGCAGCACCCTGTTGCCCGACTCAATCGTTGAAGGCTCACTTTCAATATGGGTCAGAATCGACGAGATTTCCGGCACTTCATCGCGAATCTCCGACTCCAGCACCGTCACCACGTCATGCGCGTTTTTAAGGCTGAGCGTTTCATCCAACTCCAAATGTTGTTCCACGTGCAACCGGCCGCCCAGGTCCTGTACGCTCACGTCATGCACGCTGAAGTTATTGCGCAAGGCCACGGCGCGTATGCGATCAAAAATATTTTCATGGCCGGTTTCGCGCGGTACGGAGTGGATCACCACATCAGCGTCCGGCAGGATGTCGTGAACGGCGCGGGTAACCTCCGCTACCACCTGGCCTGAACGCTGGAAGGTAACGTTGCGCGCCAGTCCGACCGCCAGATCGGCAAAATAGCGATTGCCGGCGCGGCGAATGCGCACCCGCTCGACTTCAATGACTCCATCCACCTGCAAGACAGCATCGACAATGCGGCCGCGATAGCCGGCCGGTGCGGCGTCCAGCAGGGCGTCAATCGTGCGGCGCCCCAGCCGCGAACTTACGTACACAATCACCCCCGAAACCATCAGCGCAGCCACCGGATCGGCCTTGGCAAGCCACGGAACATGCCAGCGCGAGCCGGCCCATACCAGGGCCAAACCGAGCGCAACCACGCCACTGGAAAAAACGTCAGTGCTGAAGTGCAGCGCGTCGGCTTCCAGGGCCTGGCTGTCATACCTCTGGGCGATCTTCTGCAATCGGCGCGAGCGCCACCAGTCGACAAACATCGAAAGAAACATCACGCCGAAGGCGGCAAGGCTGGGCTCAATGTGCACGCTGTGATGGCCGCTGAGACGGCGAATTGCTTCCCAGACAATCCACACGCAGGTAAAGAGCAGCAAGCCGGTCTCAATAAATGCGGAAAAGTTTTCTACCTTGCCATGGCCGTACTGGTGCTCGGCATCGGCCGGCTTGTCTGACACGCGGACCGAGAGCAGCGTAACCAGCGCCGCCACCAGGTCCAGGCCGGAATGCGCCGCCTCGGAGAGAATACCCAGGCTTCGTGTCGTCACACCGACAAGCAGCTTCAGCGATGTGATCGCGATGGCAGCCAGCAGAGAGTTGAGCGCGACCGTGCGCTTCTCTTTCTGCATGCGCTCCAGCACCGGATTGGCCTCGCTCAGTGACACGGGTTCATTCTCTCAAGTTTTGGTTGCTGTACACCAGTAACCTAAGTGACTCATCTTGTTGAGTGTAAAAGCGATTATGCTAGGATGTTGCCGTTTTCCTGCCTTTTTATTTGCGAAAGGACTCCTATCATGGCCCGCATATGGATGGCTTGCCTCATAGCTGCGACAACAGCATTTGCAGGCGCCCAGGCTGGTAAGAATGCTCAGAAGCCGGCGGCCGCGCCAAGCACGCAGTCGCCAACGCCGCCAACCCTCAAAAAGCCTGATGAGCGGCCGCCCGATGTCTTGCCCAGCCAGCCGGTAATCACGATCAAAGGATTGTGTCTTGCTGAAACCGGCCCGGCAACCAAAGCCGCGGTACCAGGCACCAAGGATTGCGCCGTCACCGTGACGAAGGAACAGTTTGACAACCTGCTCAAAGCTTTCAACCCTACCAACCAGCCATTGCCGGCGGGAGCACGCAGGCAGGTAGCTCAGGCCTATGTTGAGCTGCTGGTATTTTCAGAGGCGGCTAAAGCTGCGGGCATCGAGAATTCGCCGGAATACGCGGAGGTGATGCGCGTCTTGCGAATGAAGACCCTGAGTGACATTTACCGTACCCAGTTGGCGGAACAGTACAGTAATCCTTCGCCAGAGGAGATTGAAGCCTACTACAAGGCGAATCAGTCCAAATTTGAAAGCGCCAAGCTGAGCCGGATCTACATTCCCAAGAACAATCCCGATCCCAGGGCCACAGCGGAGCAAAAGCAGGCTTTTCAGACCAAGGTTCAGCAGGTGGCCGACGACGTGCAAGCTCGCGCCGCCAAGGGTGAAGCGCCAGACAAACTGCAGAAAGAGGCGTATACCACTCTGGGCATTACAGCACCGCCACCCAGCACGGAGATGACCACAGTGCGCCACGGCATGTTTCCTGCCAAGCTTGACCAGGATATCTTCTCGCACAAAGCCGGAGACGTATTCCGCTCCGACGATGCGAGCGGCTTCGTAATCTATCGCATTGATAGCCTGCAAGCCGCGCCGCTGGACAGCGTGAAGGCGGAAATCACGCGCGAGATTGTCCGGCACAAAATGGAAGACAAGATGAAAGAACTCAACGGTTCCGTGCAGGCCATCTACGACGATGCCTATTTTGGACCTCCCGCTGCATCTGGCGCTCCCGCCGGTGCGCAGCCGCCGAATCAGCCAAAATAGGTCATGGGCCGCATGGAAATTGTTTGAATAGTCCCGTGGAATTCGTTTGCCGGATAAGCGAAACACTCTAGAATCTCGAGCGTTGTTCCGCGATTTCTTTGTGTTACGATTGCCGTACTCCCCCAGTTCACAAGCGATGATTTCGGGAAGGTGTTTCGCCAAAATGATGCGCATTCTTGTAGTCTCTATCCTCATGGCTGCATGCGCGGCAGCCCAGAGCCAGGGGCCCGCAACACCCGCCCCGCCGCAAGCCAGGCCCGGCGTGCCGGCTCCCATCCAGCCGCAGAGCGCAGCCGCACATCCGGAAGCGGTGGGCAACAACGAAGCCGTCATTACGGTGCACGGACTTTGTCCCGACGCCTCCGCCAAGAGCAGCACGGACTGCACCACCGTCGTCAGCAAAGAAAAATTTGAGAAGATCCTGGCCGCGGTGAACCAGTCCAATGCTCCGATGCCTCCTGTGGCGATCCGCAATCTGGCCGAAGCCTATGTGCAGATGATGGCGTTTGCCAGCCAGGCGGAAAAGCTTGGCCTTGATAAAGATCCCAGGTTCCAGGAGATGATGCGCATCGTCCGGCTGAACCGGTTGACTGAGATTTATCGCCGCACCATGGACGAGAAATACCGCAACCTCTCTGACGCTGAGATTCAGGCTTATTACGACAAGAACCTCGCCCGGTTCGAGCAGGTTAAGCTGGGGCGCGTTTTTATTCCCCGCGTTAATCCCAAGGCTCCGCGCGTAAACGATGACTTTGAGCAACGCGCGCAGAAACTCGCCGAGAGCCTGCGCGACCGTGCCGCCAAAGGCGAGGATCTGGACAAACTCCAGCAGGAGGGTTATCGCACGCTGGGATTGAATCCGCCTTCGCTTAACACCGATGCTGGAACCCGGCGACGCGGTAGCGGCCTCCTCGCTCCCAACGTGGAAAATGATATCTTCGCTCTCAAGTCGGGCGAGGTAACCAAGGTTGAGCCGGAACCGGCAGGCTTTCAGTTTTACAAACTCATGGGTCGGGAGACGCTGACACTGCAACAGGTAAAAGCCGAAATCGGCGCTGCGATCCGCAAGACCGGGATTGAAGCCGCCAACAAAGCGGTGATGGATCCCATCCACACCGATCTCAACGAAACCTATTTTGGTCCACGCTCCACCGGAGCTCCGCTCACGATTCCTCCGCCGCGCGTGCCGAATCGGCCTGTGCCCGCGCCGGCTGCTCCTTCCGGTAGCAGCACGAGCAAACCGGTTGAACCGTTGTCCTCCAACAAATAGCCATGGCCCAAAAACCGATAGTGCTGATCACCGGAGTCTCAGGCAATCTGGGGCTGCGCCTGCTCAAGCAGCTCAAGGACTTTCACGTGATTGGCGTGGATGTACGCGAGCCGGAAAACACATCCGCGCTGGCCGGCTTTGAAAAAGTCGATCTCGCGGAGGAGCGCTCGTGCGACCAGTTGCTGGCGCTCATGCGCGCACACCGTCCGGAAGCAGTGGCGCACCTGGCGTTTGTACTGGACCCGCTGCGCACTGGCGTGACCAACAAGAAACAGATGTGGCTCATCAACGTGGCCGGCACCAGCCGCGTAACGGAAGCCATCGCTGAGCACAACCGCATGCTTGGCGGCATTGATAAATTCATCTTCCCCAGCAGCGCCCTGGTGTATGGGCCGGAGCTGGGCAAGGCGGTTACCGAAGACGCGCCGCTCAACGCGCAAAGCCTGCCCTATGCGTTGCATCAGCAGGAAGCCGACCGCACCGTACAATCGCGCGCTCGCGGTATGAAGTGCAAGACGTACATTCTCCGTCCGCATGTTTACGCCGGTGAGACCGTGCAAAACTACCAGCTCGGTGTGCTGCGGGGAGTTCCCGGCGGCAAAGGACGCCTGGCTGAACGCCTGCGCCGCCAGGGCAAGCGCCTGCCCCTGTGGCTGCCTTCGCGCGGCGACTACCTGGAACATAAGTTCCAATTCGTGCATGTGGACGATGTTGCCCGGCTCATTGCGCACATCTTTCGCCGGACGGAGTCCGATCCCAAATTGACCGTGCTGAACGTGGCCGGCCGCGGCGATCCACTGGAGCTGCGCCGCTGCATCGATATCGCGGGAATTGAAGTCCAGCGCGTTCCGGCCAAGACTTTCTGCAGGCAGGCGGTGCGCCTGCTGTGGGATCTCGGCGTCTCCGATATCCCGCCGGAAGCTCTTCCCTACCTGCTTGGTTCCAGCACCATGGACACCGCCCGCCTGCGCGTCTTCCTGGGCGAACACTACCGTTCGGTGATCGAATACACCTGTGAAGATGCCTTGTCGGACAGCTTCAAGGCAACGCATATGGCGGCTGCAGGATCTTGAAGATTGATCAACGCGGATAACTCGCGGCGAGCTTAGACGAGTCTGGCGGCTATAATCGCTAGCCATGCAAATGTCAGCCACTCTCATCTTTGCCCTGGCTCTCTTCTGCACTTCAGCCGCCAGGGCCCTCCAGAGTGATGCAAGCTCTGAGACCAATCTGGACGCCATTGTCAAACAGGTGATGACCCGCGAGCACGTGGTTGGCGCTTCTGTTTTGGTAGCCCGCGGCAACAAAATCCTTCTTCATCAAGGATACGGCTTTGCTGATCTGGGTCTAAATGCTCCTGCCAACTCCTCGACCGTTTACCACGTCGTCGGCCCGATGTTGCCTTTCACCGGCATCGCCGTAATGCAGCAGGTAGAGCGCGGCAAATTGTCTCTGGATGACGACATCTCAAAGTTCATTCCGGAGTTTCCGCTGCAAGGCCACCATGTAACCATTCGTGAGTTGCTCAACCATACCTCCGGCATCGTCGACTATCACTATCTCGGCGATCCCATTGAGGCAACCAGCCGCCAGCCTAAGGCGCTGGATGAGGTAATGGCCCTTTATGCCGGCAAGGACTGGGTGAATGAACCCGGCAAAAAATGGGACTGGTCGATCTCCGGCTTTCAACTTCTGGTCACTATCGTGGAACGGGTATCAGGACAAAGCTTTCCTGATTATGTCGAACAGAACATCCTCAGACCGGCCGGCACAAAATCCACCACCTATTGCGACGACTTCACGCTCGTGCGCAATCTCTCTCACTCCTACCGCTTCAGCTATGACGAAGGCTATTTACCCGCCAATGAGAACGGTATGGCTTACAACACGGATCTGCGTTTCTGCAGTACGGTGAGTGATCTTCTCGAGATGTGGCGGGCAATCAAAACACAGCACCTGGTACGGCCGGAAACGTTCCAACTCATGACCACCGCGGAAGGTGCTGCGGCTCACATGAGCGCGCAGGACCCTAAAGCGCAATACGGCTTTGCCATGATTCTGAATCATGAGGATGACCATCGCCGGATCGGTCAGCATGGATCACTGCTTGGCTATAGCGGCAGCCTTTATGATTTTCCTGAAGACGGGCTCACAATTGTCGTGCTCACCAACACTGAAGGTCAAAACGCTTACGCCATCACGCGCGCTCTGGCTCGGTCGATTCTCGGACTAACGCCTCTTCCGCCTACCCCGGTCGTTGACTTATTGCCCAATCTCGCGGATTTACCTGTCTCAGAAGCCGAGCGCAAACAGCTTGGCGGAACCTATGTGCTCAAACTGGATAGCGTTTCGCCCAATCTGCATGATTCATTTGCGCAGTATCGTCGGACGTTTCGTGTCTTTGATGAGAACGGACGTCTTATGATCCAACCGCTCGGTGAAGGCCCGGAGCGCCTGCTCAAGCAGAACGACGGCAGCTTTGCCGTGCATTCAACCCGGGCGCGAGTCTCGTTTGTGATTCAAAACAATCATGCCGTAGCGATGAAAATGGATGCGCCCGGCTTTCCGCTAGCCGGCGAGCGCGTAGGTGACGGCGATCCGGCGACGTTTCATCATGCGTTGAAATAGAAAGAGCAGCCCTCATATGCAATGAGTTGCTGCTATCCCTTTACCGCCACCGCCAGCCCGTCTCTCAACGGCAGGATCGTCGTAAAGAAGTCTTGCATTGCATACAGACGCCGGTTGAATTCCAGGATAGCCCGCGTGGTCTCGTCCTTAGGATCGGCTTCGGTTACGCGGCCGTACCAAAGCGCATTGTCCGTGATAAAAAGTCCACCGCGGCGGAGACGCGGCGCCACCAGGTCGAGCACGTGCGGATAGTACTCCTTATCGACATCATTAAAGATGATGTCGAACTCCTGCTTTTGCGCCGAGAGCTGCTCCAGCGCGTCGCCCACTCCGACGTGGATGCGGTCCACTACGCCGGCGCGCTGAAAGTAACCGCGTGCCTCCTCGGCATTCTTAGGATCGCCATCGGTATAGAAGACTTCTCCGCCCGCGCCAACGGCCTGCGCCCACCAGATCGTCGAGTAGCCGATGGCCGAGCCCATCTCAAACACTTTGCGCGCATTGATGAGCTTTGCGTATTGGTAAAATACGCGTCCCACGGCCGGGCCCACGATCGGGATGTCGCGCTTTTCTGCCTGCTCCTCCATCTCCTGCAAGACCGCGTCACGTGCAGGCAGCAATGAGAGCATGTATCGGTCGACTGCAGATTCCGTAATTCCAGCCATTATCTGGGCCTTTCCGCGATTATCAGGTTTATCAATGTAGCAGCGAGCCCGGCTTGCGCGGCGAGCTGCTTGCCTCAAGCGCAGAAGAGACCCGTGTCGGGCAAGCTGCGCTGGCGGTTTGGAGCGAAGCGACAGAAACCTCAGGAAATCGTCTGCCCCGGCTTCATCGTGAGCAACTCCACGTTCACCCCGCGAGACTTGAGCTCTTTCTGGAACGCATCCGGTGTCCCGGTGAGCAGTGGGAAGGTAGCGTAGTGCATGGGTATCACCGCCTTCGGCTTGAGCAGGCTGCAGGCATAGGCTGCCTCTCTGGGGCCCATAGTGAATAGATCGCCAATCGGCAGCATGCACACGTCAGGCGCGTAGAGCTCACGGATAATCGCCATGTCGCCAAAGACGCAGGTATCGCCGGCGTGATAAATCTTGAGGCCATTGGCAAACTCAACCACGAAACCGCACGGCTCGCCGGGAGTAAAGATCGTGGCGCCATCCTCAAGCGTGTTGGAGTGATGCGCGTTGACCATGGTGACCTTGATTTCGCCCACCTGCTGGGTGCCGCCCTTGTTCATGGGCGCGATCTGCTTGATACCCTTCTTCTGCATGTAAACGCACAGCTCATACATGCCCGCGACCGTGGGTTGATGTTTGCTTGCCAGGTCCACCGCGTCGGCAAAGTGATCGCTGTGGCAATGCGTGACGAGCATGTAGTCCAGCTTGGCGATGGTTTTCTTGTCCGTGGGGGTGGCCGGGTTTCCGCTGACCCAGGGATCAATAATGAGGGTTTTGCCGCCAGGCGTAGTAATCAGAAATGTCGCGTGTCCAAGCCAGGTGATTTTGATGCCGTTGAGGTTCATGAATTTTTTCGATCCTTGAAAAGAAGCATTTAGAAATTAGTACTTAGTATGTGGCTCGAAACAGCCGACGCGTTGTCTTGCCAAATACTAAGTACCAAATACGAAATACTAGCCGCCGCTTCCCTTCCAGCCTTTGTATCCTCCGGCCAGAGATTTCACGTTCTTAAAGCCCATCTTCTGCAGCGACTGTGCCGCCAGCGCCGAGCGTCCGCCTCCGCCGCAGTAGCAGACAATCGGCTGATCCTTGTCCGTGGTGATGGTGTCGATCTTGTATTCCAGTTGACCGCGCGGCAGCGCCATGGCGCCGGCGATCGCGCCTTCCGCGACCTCGTCCGGCTCGCGAACGTCAATCAAGGTGAAACTTTCCTTCGCCTGCTGCATCCGTTTCAGCTCGGCGGGATCGATCTCTTTGATCTCGCGCTTGGCTGCATCAACCAGTTGCTTGTATTCGGGGAGTGGCATACGTGTACCTTGCTGGTGAAGAACAGGAAATTCTAAAACAGTGGCTCGCTTCTGGCCACCAGGCGCTGTGGCTGATCCTGTGCGGCGTAAAGGCAGAAATAGTCGTTTGACTGGCAAATGGGAGTTCTGCTACCGTGCGCTCAAATGGCTTCCACAAAGCCAGAGCCGCCAGACCCGCCTTCAATCCGTGAACGATTGTTGGAATCCGGCAAAATTTTGTTTTCTGTTCACGGCTTTGAAAATACCTCGGCCGACGCGATTGCCCGCCAGGCAAACACCGATGAAGCACAGTTGATCAAACACTTCGGCAGCAAGGAAGGTTTGCTGGAGGCAATTTTTGATCAAGGCTGGCAGACACTGGATTTTATTTCTCAAGCCATAAAGGAGTTGCCCTCGCCTGCAGACAAGCTGCGCAGGCTCTTTGAGCTTGTTTTGCAGGCATTGGACCGTGACCAGGCGCTCAAGGAGTTGATGCTCTTTGAAGGCCGTCGCATTCGCAAAGCCGGCACCGGATCTGACATTCTTGTAACTTCCGGTTACTTACGGTTCAGCGCTGCAGTCGAGCAGGTGTTGACTGATCTAATAGCCGGAACCCCGCTCTCACAGAGAGTTTCCCCTGCCGCTCTGACCTCAGCGATGATTGGAATGTTTGAGAGCATGCTTCGCGACCAGGTCCTTGCCCGCCGCGTCAACTTTCATTTCTCATCCACCAATGATGAGATCCGCATTATTTTCGATCTGATTGTCTCGCGCCTGTTGATTACTGCCGGCGAAAAGCCCATTAGCCCGTAGCGCCCGTCCACCATTCCAGAAACTCGATTTCCGAACCGGCGGTACTGGTTCAGTTTTTGATATTGGCGATCAATCCAACCCCTGCCACAGTTCGTCATCCCGACGGCCGTATAGCGAGCGCGCGCCGTCGTCAGCGCGCGAGTAGGACGGAGGGACCTTGTGTTTTCCATGTTTATGGGATGGTTCAGGCACAAGGTCTCTCAGGTCTACTCGCCCGCTGATGAAAACGCGGGCTCGTCCACGCCCTTCGAGATGACGATGAGAACGAGCGATGCCCTGAAGGTCCAAACTGAGCCACCACCGAAACGCAAGCTGGCTAGTAGCCAACAGGTTTTTTTTGTACAATCCATCTTCCCCCGATGACGTCAACCATGGAAGTGCTTATCTCGCGCGACCAGATCGCTGAAGCCGTGGCCCGCATGGGCCAGGAGATCACGCGCGACTTCGTCGGCGAATCGGTGGTCCTGGTGGGTGTGCTCAAAGGTGCGTGCCTTTTCCTGAGCGATCTTGCTCGCCAGATTGAGCTCGACGCAACCTTTGATTTCATTGCCGTACGCAGCTACGGTACCCGTAAAGAGAGCGCCGGCGAGGTCCAGCTCATCAAGGACGTAACGACTCCCCTGGAAGGCAAAAACGTGATCCTGGTGGAAGACATTCTGGACACGGGACTCACGTTCACATTTCTGCGCAAGCTTCTGCTGGCGCGCAAGCCGAGCATGTTGAAGTTCGCCGCGCTGCTGGACAAGCCCTCACGCCGCCAGATGCCGGTGGAGGCCGATTACGTCGGCTTCAAGATCCCGGACAAATTTGTGGTCGGTTACGGGCTCGACTATGCAGAGCGCTTTCGTAACCTCCCCGATATTTGTGTCTTTACTGAAGACGAAGGAAAGTAGTGGTACAATTCGATTCGGATGTCACAGGTCCTGTCAGATCCCCAGACGAGTATCCGGAACTGGCACGCAGTTGCCGGCTTCATCGACCATACCCTACTCAAATCAGAAGCCACGGCAGAGCAGATTATCCGTCTATGTGAAGAAGCAGCTGCCTTTAGATTTGCCGCCGTCTGTGTCAATCCCTGGTGGATCGGGCTGGCAGCCTCCGTCCTGCGCGGCACTCCGGTCAAAGTTGCCACCACCATCGGTTTCCCCCTCGGCGCGAATCACACGACCGTCAAGCGCTTTGAAGCCGGTGAAGCGGTGCGTCTGGGCGCTCAGGAGCTGGATATGGTCATGAATATCGGCGCGCTTCGCTCCGGCGATCGCCAGGGCGTGCAGAATGACATGATGGCTGTGGCTGAAGTGGCTCATGGCAGCGGGGCCATAGTTAAAGTGATTCTTGAAACTCCACTGCTAACGCTCGAAGAAAAAATCCTGGCCTGCCAGCTAAGCCTGGCCGCCAAAGCCGACTTTGTAAAGACCGCGACCGGCTTCTTCGGCGCTGCCACGCCGGAAGACGTTTCGCTCATGCGCGGCGTTGTGGGTAATCGCGCCGGCGTGAAAGCTTCCGGCGGGATCCGCACGGCTGCTAACGCCTCGGCCATGATTGAAGCCGGGGCCAATCGTCTGGGCGCCAGCGCCAGCGTCGCCATCGTGCGCGAACTCGGAGCGCCCGAACCAACACCGGGCTTGAAAGGTTAGGCAGTCTCCTTTGCGCGCATGCGACCTTCAACCATCACTCTAATTTTGTTGCTTAACTGTGCTGGATTCATAAAACGTGCTACCGCAGATGATTTTCGCGTCGCCGACGTCTTTGCCGGCTATTCCCTCCTTCATGGTGACCTTCAGAAAAAGGCAAGCGGATGGGAGTTATCAGCAGGAGGCTACCTAAAGCAGTGGTTGAGCCTTAATCTTGATCTTGATGCTCATCACCAATCTGCAGCCGGCAGTCTACGGCATACCCACAATGTTCTTTTTGGACCGCAATTCTCGCATCGGACCAATCGGTTTACTCTCTTCGCCCATACCTTGGGCAGGCATGAGTCATGTGACCGGCACCGCGAGCGACACGGGATTTGCCTACGTGGCCGGTGGTGGGCTGGACCTGGACTTTTTCGGCTTTGCGATCCGCTTGGCCCAGGTTGACTTCCATAGCGCAGACCTGTTCGGACAGTTTCAACACCAGCTGCGCTTCTCGACCGTCCTCATTTTTCGTTTTGAAGGATTTCGAGATCCAGCTCCTCCGCCTCCATCGAAAAAGCCGGGCTGCGCGGAGCCTCCGCGGCAAACTGGTTGCGCTGGTGTATCACTTCTGTAACCGGCTTACACGCATTTTCTTTAGCCATCTGCCCCGTTGCCCGTCACAATAAGATGTACCGAATATTTTTTTATCGGAGGCACGACGGAAACATGCGCAGATCTCTGTTCGCCCTTTTGATCCTGGTTTTCTCTATCAGTGGTTGGGCCCAGCGCGGCATGAGCCATGAAGGTTCTTCCGGCGACGTTTTTGTCGGTTATTCCCTTCTGAACGGCGACACTCTGTCCCACGGCAGCGGCTGGACGGCGGCGCTTACGGGAAACGTGCATGACTGGCTTGGCCTGAAGGCCGATCTTGGCGCCAACTACAAAACCAGCGGCGGGGTAACTTCCCGCGAATTCAACGTTCTGTTCGGTCCGCAACTCGCGGTCCGTTCCGGCCAGTTGCATTTTTTCGTGCATGGCCTGGTCGGCATCGCGCATTTCAGCTCTGACATAACCCCCAGCGACACCAGCGCGGCCTGGGCGCTCGGCGGCGGCGTGGACTACGATCTCAATCGATCGTTCGCCGTCCGCATGATTCAACTTGATTATCACGGATCTCACATCTTCTCCGCCACGCAGAAGGACGCGCGCTTTGCTTTTGGATTGGTGTATCGATTCAGGTAGAACGCGCACTGATCGCGATTCCTGGGCCGCTCAGTTACATTTCCTGAGCGGCTAGCTTTTTGCTCTGTGGTGCCAAGTGGCAATTCTTTGCGCTCGCGCGAAACCTCACAGGGTGCTGCTTACTGTTATCATCAATAGTCGACCTCATGGTTTCCTCCACCCAACCTCAGCGTGTGGATGTCGAAGCGCTTCTGATTGAAGTCGCGGACGTCCTCAACACGACGCTCGACCTGGACACGCTGCTGCAGCGGATAGCCGAGGTCGTAAAGCGGGTCATCGACTACGAAATCTTCTCCATCCTGCTGCTGAATGAGCGCACACAGGAGCTGCGCTTCCGCTTTCAGATCGGCCATGCGCCTGAAGTCGCCGAACGAATCCGGGTCAAGGTGGGCGAAGGCGTGACGGGCCGTGCAGCTAAAGAGCGTCGCGCCATCCTGGTGGCCGACGTCAGCAAAGAGACGGAATACATTGAAGCCGTTCCCCGGGTTCACTCTGAGCTGGCAGTGCCGCTGATCAACAAGAACCGGGTGATCGGCGTGATGGACCTTGAAGCCCGCGAACGCGGCTATTTTCATGAAGAACACGCTCGCCTCCTGTCGATCATCGGGTCGCGCATCGCTGTCAGCATTGAGAACGCGAGGCTGTACACCCGAATCGTTCGTCAGGCGAACACGCTGGCCCTGCTGAACGAGATCAGCCGTGACTTTACGTCCATCCTCAATGTTGACCAGCTGCTGAAGCGCGTCGGCGATCTGCTGTCCAAGGTAATCGATTACCAGATGTTCTCTATCCTGCTGCTCGACGAAAGCCAGCAGAAGCTGGTGCACCGGTTTTCCGTACGCTTCAAGGAGAGCATTCAGCTCAAGCATGACATACCTATCGGTCGCGGCCTGGTTGGCGCAGCGGCGGAGAGCAAAAAGCCGGTGCTGGCGCCCGATGTCGCCCGCGATCCCCGCTACATCAAAGCCAATCCCGAGACGCGCTCGGAGCTGTGCGTGCCGCTGATTTACAAGGATCAGGTGATCGGCGTTCTGGACCTGGAGCACACGCGCCGAGGTTATTTCACGGAAGATCATCTCCGCACCGTGAGCACGCTGGCCGCACAGGTGGCCATTGCGATCGAGAATGCGCGTTTGTACGAGCGCATTGCCCGTGAAGAGCAGCGCATGGAACGCGAACTGGCGATGGCGCGTGAAGTGCAGCACCATCTGCTGCCGCCGACCACCCCCAGCCTGCCCGGAGCGGAGTTGGCAGCGCGGTTCAAACCGGCGCATGCGATCGGCGGCGATCTATACGATTTTCTCGATTACACGCTGCCACGTGCCTGCATCATCGTGGGCGACGTCAGCGGCAAAGGCGCGCCGGCGGCTCTCTACGCGGCGCTGGTCAGCGGCATTCTCCGCAGCCAGGCGCGCGATGAACCCAGCCCGGCAGAGATGCTTAACGCCATTAATCGCTCGCTGAATCATCGGCGCCTTGATGCTCAGTACCTTGTGCTGACGTGCGCCGTCTGGGACGATGAGAAGCGCACCATGCGCGTGGCTAACTCCGGCCTCCCTCGTCCGATCTATTGCCACCAGGGCCACGCCCACATGCTGGAGGTGGCCGGCTTGCCGCTGGGAATGTTTGAGGACGTCTCTTATGACGAGATCACCATCCATGCCAAGCCGGGGGATATATTTGTATTTTTCAGCGACGGCATCGTGGATGCCAGCAACGCCAAAGACGAGCAATTTGGACGCAGCCGGGTGGAACAAGTCATTGACAAGAATGCGGGCGGCTCAGCGCAGGAAATTGTCGACGCCATCTTCAAAGCGGCCGACGACTTCGCCTCCGGCGCCGAGGTTTTTGACGATCAGACCGTCGTAGTTCTTAAGGTGAAATAAACTTTCGCCGTTTATATCACTACCGCGATGACAGGATATCCGGCGGTATAACTCCATGAAAAACCCCCTGAGTTGAGGGTGTCCGGCAGCTTTCACGGGCCAAAAACCAGTATCCCAGTGCCTGGATACGCCCCAACCATACCAATTACCAAGACTAAGAAACTTTAATCTGAATCTCGTTACGCTTTAATTCTTGCCCGGCATTCTAGCCGTGAGCTGACATCGCTCTTCCGGCAGAAGCTTGATGACTGAAGCGCCTTCTGGGTGCTCCATCGAATCTCTGACTCCCAGCGCGATGTGCGCATAGGTATCCCAAAGACAAGAATTGAGGGCCATTGCCACGCTAGTCAGCAGTTTGCCGCGCGCTGGCGGTTCTCCGTCTGCCCGGCAACAGGTAGATACTAAGGAGCGCAGCCAATGAGTCGCAAACACCAGGAAGGATTCTTCCTGTCTGAGAAAGCTTCGCCTGCACGTCTCCGCGAGGCAGAAAATGCCCGAAAAAATCGCGCTGAAGTCCTGAAGGCTTATTCTACTGGCCAGGTCTCTCGTCGCGACCTCATGAAATGGGGGCTCATCACAACCGGCGGCCTGTTGGCCCCGATTCACGGTCTCAATCCCTTTGTTGAGAGCGCCTTTGGACAGGTTCCCACCGGCGCACCGCCCAGCCCGGGGCTCAACGGATTGGCCTTCACGCAACCGATGCTGCGGTTTGAACTTCTGGACCGCAATCCGATCTCTTCGCTGAACCCGGCGCCTACCGCGATGGCGAATCAGACACCGCAGGCGGTTGATCCGGCCCTGGGTGGCGGCTTTGGCCCGATTGAAGGCCGTCCTCCTGGACAGGATTGGGCGCACCAGCGCTTTGATGTCTTTCCGCCGCAGGTGGCGATTGAAGCATGCCAGGAAGGCGCAAAGATCAACACCAAGAACGGCCAGAGCATTCATCCCAAGTTCCATCCCAACCTGCCTGATCAAGGCCCGCTGGCAATGTGGACCTTCAACGGCACCATCCCTCCGAAGTTGGCGATTGGCCGCTACGGCGAGCCGATTCTCTTCCGCCACCACAACAAGCTGCCCGCCGATGTAACCAAGAACGGCGGCTTCGGACGTCACACCATCTCAACCCACGAACACAATGGTCACCACGGAGCGGAGAATGACGGCTTTACCGGCGCGTTCTTCTTCCCCGGACAGTTCTACGACTATCACTGGCCAATCATCCTGGCCGGTCATGACACCATCAACCCTGACGCTACCGATCCTCGCGCCGGCAGCCCGGCCGACAACGGCGGGATCAATAAAGTCCCCGGCGACTGGCATGAAACCATGAGCACCCACTGGTTCCACGATCACATGTTCAGCTTCACTTCGCAGAATGTGTACAAGGGCAACGCTGCCATGTTCAACATTTACAGCGCGCTCGATCGCGGCAATGAGTCGCTCAATGACGGCGTAAACCTGCGCTTACCCTCGGGCACTTCCAAGTCCTGGGCCAACCTGGATTACGACGTCAATATCATGCTGGCGGACAAAGCCTGGGACGCCAACGGACAGCTCTTCTTCGATATCTTCCAGCTCGATGGATTTATCGGCGATGTGGCAACCGTGAACCTCTGCTACAAACCGTTCTTTGAAGTGGAACGCCGCAAGTATCGTTTTCGCATCCTCAACGCCAGCGTTTCCCGTTTCTTCAAGCTGTGCCTGAGCGACAACTCGCCGATGATTCAGATCGCTAATGACGGCAACCTGCTGCCCCAGCCAGTGACCCTCACCCAGCTGGATGAGCAGGGCATTGCCGAGCGATATGACATCGTCATCGACTTTTCGCGCTACAACGTGGGTGACAAAGTCTGGATGGTGAATTTGTGCGAACACCAGGACGGCAAGAAGCCTACCCAGGATCGCACTCTTGCCGACGCTTTAAATGGGAAGTCTTCGGACCCCTGCGTCGGCAAAATCTTGGAGTTCCGGATCACCAGGAACCCGGCTCAGCCTGATCAGAGCCAGGTTCCGGCACAGATGATCCCCAACCCCGATCTCTCCCAAATCCCCGTGGTTCGTGAGCGTACCTTCGAGTTCGGGCGCGGCGCGATCAATCCCACGGATCCGACTGATCAGGATCCCTGGGGCGTCAAGACCGATCTGGGAACCATGCTTACCGCCGACTACGGCCGCGTTGCAGCAGCGCCGCAGCCGGGCACGCGTGAAGTCTGGACGCTCATCAACGGTGGCGGCGGGTGGGACCATCCGGTTCACATCCACTTTGAAGAAGGGCAGATTCTTGCTCGCAACGGCAGCGCAGCCAACGTGCCGGCGTGGGAGCGCGGCCGCAAGGACGTCTATCGTCTGCGCCCCGGTGGAAGCGTAACCCTCACCATGCAATTCCGTGAGTTCTACGGAATGTTCATGGAGCACTGCCATAACACCGTGCATGAAGATCACGCCATGCTGGTTCGCTGGGAACTGGATCGCGGCCTGGTTCCGATGCCGACTCCTATGCCGACACCGCAGGGTGTGGGCTACATCTCTAGCACCACGTTGCCCACAGCCTTCAACGCTTCGGGTAGCTCAGGTTCGGGTTCGGGTTCGGGTAGAGGCGGCTCTGGATCGGGTGGCTCTGGTTCCGGCTCTGGCGGCTCCGGCAAGGGCGGCGCTGACCTGAACGGATCCGGAGGCGGCTCTGGCTCCGGCAAGGGTTCCAGCAGCATCAGCGGCCGAAGCGGCGGCTCTGGAAAAGGCAAGTAAACACACCTGACAGCGGCGGGAAGTCCACCCGGACTTCCCTGCCGTTTCCTCGACAAAATGATCATTTGGGAAACGAAAGAAGAAAAGGAAACCGTGCGACGGAATGGTTGGCTTATCCAGGCGGCAATCGCCGCGTGCATTCTCACGTCTGCAGCGTACCTGCTGGTGGCCGCAACACCGGCCGTGGCAGATAACACCTACTGGGGCGCAAATTACTTCCCCAACGTCCCGCTTGTCACTCAGGACGGCAAGACCCTGCATTTTTATGACGACATGCTGAAAGGCAGGATCGTCCTTATCAATTTTATTTACACCGAGTGCGGCGATAGTTGCCCGCTCGAAACCGCCAAGCTTACCCAGGTCTATCGCCTGCTGGACAATCGCATGGGCAAAGACATTTTCTTTTATTCCATCAGCGTTGATCCCCAGCGCGACACGCCTGCGGTGCTCAAAACATATGCCAAGAAATTCCACGCCGGGCCTGGATGGTATTTCCTGACGGGAAAACGCGAAGACATTGACCTGGTGCGCAAGAAGATCGGCATGGCAGGACGCCTGGACGAAGACCCTCTCACCGGCCATACCACCAGCCTGACGCTCGGCAACGAACCTCAGGGACAGTGGATGCAGGACAGCTCGTTCGACGATCCGCGATTCATTGCCACCATGATCGATAACTGGCTGACCCCCGGTTACAAGAGCGCCGCCAACAACTATCAGAACGTGCCCAAGCTCGATCCATCCACTGCCGGGGCGGGACCGTCGATGTTTCGCACGCGTTGCGCCGCCTGCCACAGCATCGGCGGTGGTGATGGTGTGGGGCCGGATTTGCTCGGAGTAACCAATGCGCGCGGCCGCGAATGGGTGACCCGGTACATCCTGGCACCGGATAAAGCCCTGGCGCAAAACGATCCCATTGCTGTAGCCCTCTTCAACAAATACAACAAAGTAAAAATGCCGAACCTGCATCTGCCGCAGGCGGATGTGAAGTTGCTGATCGATTATCTGGATTCTCAGACTGCTGCCCAGGCTGATGCTTCCGTTGCAGACAAGCCTGGCGCGGCGAGGGTTGAATCCGATTCCACCAAAACCAGCCAGGGACCGGCCAGAAATTAATCTGTCCGCCTGACTGCCAGTGGGCCGCTCGACGTCTGGATGCGTCCGGCGGTTTTTTGCGAACAGTATTTAGTACTTAGTATTTAGTAATTAGCTCTTCTTGAGCGACGGTAGAATTCCCTGTTGCGGCATGGCCAAGGGTGCATTCTCGGGATCCTTCGACTCTACCTCGCTCTCCCTTCTTGCGGGATCGCGATGTGCCGCTCAGGACGACAGGGGTAAAGTTTCTCAAAGCTCACCTATTGTGGAAATCAAACTGCCCCACTACCCGAAAAATCCACGGCACTCTCAAACGTTAAAAAAAGAGCTACAATCTAACGGCTAAATACTAAATACTAAGAACTGCTCATGTTCACGCGCCCACCCGGCTTCACCTACAAGAACAACGAACTTCATTGCGACGGCTTGTCGATCAACAAGCTGGCCAAGAAGTTCGGTACGCCCTTGTACGTGTACTCAGCCACCACGATTCGCGAGCGATATCGCATTCTGGAACGCGCCTTTCATCACGTGCGGCATACGCTTTGTTATTCGGTTAAGGCGAATTCCAATCTCAGCATTCTGCGCCTGCTGGCGGGCATGGGAGCGGGCTTTGACATTGTTTCCGGCGGCGAACTCGAGCGCGTTCGCCGTGCCCACAAGAAGGCCATCAAGAATGTTGTCTTCTCCGGCGTAGGCAAAACTGCCGTTGAACTGGAGTTGGCCCTGCGTTGCGGGATTCTCCAGTTCAATGTGGAAAGCGAAGGCGAGCTTGAGCTGCTGGCCGAATGTGCGGGCAAACTGCGCAAGACAGCCAACATCGCGCTGCGTGTGAACCCGGATGTGCCCGCCGAGACCCACCCATACATCTCTACCGGGCTGCGCGAGCACAAATTCGGCGTGCCGATCGGAAATGCGCGCGAGCTCTGCCGCCGCGCCGCAACCCACAAGTATCTGCGCGTCTCCGGCGTGAGCCTGCACATCGGCTCGCAGATCGGTGACGTTGCTCCCTTTCACCTGGCGATGGAGCGCGCCGTTGACCTGGCGCAGCAGCTCGCCGCAGACGGTCACAGCATTCGCTTCATCGATGCCGGCGGCGGGCTGGGCATCTCTTACAACAGCGCCGCTCCAGTCGATTTTTCCGACCTCGCGCACCGCTACGCTGAAGCCCTGATGACGCCTCTGGAACGCTTGAAAAGCCGGCCTCATCTGCTGCTGGAGCCGGGCCGGTCGATCGTCGCGCCGGCCGGTGCGCTGGTGACCCGTGTGCTCTACCTCAAGCGCAACGGAAACAAGCATTTCACCATTGTCGATGCGGCGATGAACGATATGATCCGCCCATCGCTCTACCATGCCCGGCATGAGATCACCCCGGTGAATTTCTGCGGACCGGGAGCGAAGAAGACGCAATCGGACGTTGCCGGGCCGGTCTGCGAGAGCGGCGATTTCCTGGCGCACGATGCCTGGCTGCCGCCCGTTAACCCCGGAGAAAACCTCTGCATTCTTGACGCCGGCGCCTATGGCATGTCACTGGCATCGAACTATAATTCTCGTCCGCGCGGCGCTGAAGTTCTGGTGGACGGCAAGCGCGTTCGCCTCATCCGCCGCCGCGAGACCCTGCGCGAGATTCTGCAAGCGGAGGCTTCGTCGCTATGACCGATCTGAAGTCGCTGGCCTACGAATTTCTCCACGAAGCCCAGCAAACGCTCAAGGGCGATGGTTTCCTCAATCCCACAGCCATCGTCATCACGCCGGACGAAAATCTTATCTTCGATATTGAATTTGAAAGCGATGAAGAGCGCGACGAGATCTACTCAGAGATGATGGAGGTGGCCCAGGAGAAGAGTGCCAGCGCCATCATTACAGTGAATGACGTCTTTCCCGACGACGCTACCGGCACTCCGGTTCAGCTTCACGGCGCCGGTTGGGGCGCGCTGGCCGAATCACCCGGCGAAGCTATCCTGGTCACGGTCTCCGGCGGCGGCTTTGAGACCTGGAGCCTGGTCTGCCCTTATCTGCGCCGCAACGAGCGCATCGTCTTCCATCCGGCCAAGGAACTGCGCAATCCCGGGGGCGAAGTCGAGTTGCTGGGAGATTGGACGGGAAAGGCCGGTGCGGCGTAGGCCAAGCTTCGCGCCGGGAACCGAATCCGCTCCGCAGAGATCAACGCCAACACGGTAAGGGCCTTCTGCTGCTGGTCCAGCGGAAAGCCCGGTGTTATTTGTCCAAATAACTACTGGTTCCTGACGTACTCCAGGCTGGAGTTGTGATTGACGCCGACGGTTGCATTGGATGCGGAAACGGCCGTCCCAAAGATAGTTCCGCTGACGTTCGCAGTACTATTGTCAGACCGCTGGTGGATGCGCGTTGTAAAATTCCCTACCGTAATCTCCTCACCCAGGGCCAGCACCCGTGTACGCTGAGCCCCATTTTCCTGGAAGTTGAGCTGAATGGTCCCGGTGGGACCGGCTCCACAGGTTACAGTCAGCAAATTCAAATCGACGGTGCAGGTTTGACTGAGAGAGGTTGTTGGATCAAGTTGGCTGACATCCAGGCTCAAAGTCAGGTTCTGCGTATTCACGCCGGTAAAGGCCGCGGCGGGAATTGTCCCCACGATCTGTGTAAACGTGAACGTGCTGAAATCAGCGGAAAGTGAGGAAGCGGTAAACGAAATGCTGGCAGTGGCCGCGGTGTTGGGGCCATTGCTGGAGTTGCGGGAGACACTCAAGCTGAAGCTTGAGCTAGGATCACTGGACTGGTCGATTGAAGCAAATTCGCCGTCCTGGTTGAATTTAAAAACGGTCGTCTGGGCCGTCAAGGCCAGAGAAGCCAACATCATCAGGCTAAGAAGTGTAACTGCAAATAGACGGTTCATTGGATATCTCCTTCCGCACTAGGGAATTCTGAAATGAGTGAGTTGATCCCAGGGTTCTACAGCCGTTGAAGCTGCCCTAAATCCATAAGCAGAAAACTGGCCGAAATTTCTCTTGCAGGAGTTCTGCACTCAAGACGAAAGGCAAAGTGTTTTCCCTTTTTGGGGCCGGTCCATTATCCAGCGCACAAGCCGTTGCCCCGCATTTTCATTGATTTTTCCTCACATTTTCACAATCGCAAAAACCGTCAAAAATGCTGTTTACCCGCATGGATATTGGATTTTGATTATCCCGTGCACTGATTTTTGTTACTCGCCTGTGGATGAAATTCCAAACTATTGATTTCATGCGAGATAAACGACGCGAAAAACTGTTTGACTTAGATTCTGAAGAGAGTAAATTCACAATCGTTCTTTGACATTTCAAAAGTTTTTCCGGTTGGTGGCGAGTCCGGGTCCCAAGCAAGGTCACCGCGCAGCAGCGTAAGCTGTAAAGCGATTGGAGGGCCAGCAAGGGTCTAACTAGCGAACTGCTGGTCGAGAAGAACGTGAAATGTTTGAAGGCAAAGATAGAAGCCCCGAGGTGTTGACCGATTTACCCGGTTGGTGGCGAGCCCGGAGCCCAAGCTTCAGCTAAGCTGATTAATGATCGCACTTTGTTGAGTTTCGCAAGGAACTAGGACAGGGAAAGCTGGTCGGCAAGGGTCTATAGCGAACCGCTGGTCGAGGTGAATGGGTCAACCACAAAACTCGGGGCTTCTTACTGTTTGAAGACTTTTAGTCCCGAGCTTCAGCGACGGCATTTATATGCTCCATGGACAATCCGCCTGAATAGGCGGTTTTTTAGTTTTGGTCGGAAGATCTCAAGGAATCACCGGGCCGTTGAATTTGTGTCGGGGAATAGTAATCCCTCGTTGCGCTCGGGATTGAAAAACCTACTCCAGGCCCCCGTACACCAGCTTCCCGCCCAGAAAAGTAGCTTCGATCTTCACATTCCTGATCGCGGCGGGCGGGATCTTGAAGATATCGTCTGATAGAACGACGAAATCCGCCAGCTTGCCTGGCGTAATCGATCCCTTCTCTTTCTCCTGGAATTCTGCGTAGGCGGAGCCCATGGTGTAGGCCTCAATGGCTTCAGCCACGGTGAGCTTTTGTTCCGGAATCCAGCCATCGGGGTTCTTGCCGTCAAGCGTGGCTCGCGTTACGGCCGCATATACGGTCCACATCGGGCTGAGCGGCGCTACCGACCAATCTGTGCCGAAGGCAAGGTGCACACCGTTATCGAGGAATGTGCGGAAAGCGTAAGTGCGCTTGATGCGGTCCGGGCCAATGCGGCTCTCGGCCCAGCGGCCGTCGTCGATCGCATGATAGGGCTGCACGGAGGCAATCACGCCCAGCCGCGCATAGCGAACAAAATCCTTGGCTGCCATATGCTGCGAGTGCTCGATACGCCAGCGCCGGTCGCGCTTGCCGTTGGCTTTCTCGATCTGCGTATAAATATCGAGGGTCATCGAAATCGCGCGATCGCCGATGGCATGTACGCAGAGCTGAAGGCCGGCTGCGTCGGCGCCGCGCAGGCGCTGTTGCATCGCCGAAACAGGATGCATCTCATCGCTCAGCAAACCGTGTTTGTCCGGCGCGTCGGTGTACGGATCAAAGAAATAGGCCGTTTCTGAGCCAAGCGAACCATCGGCATAGCCCTTTACAGCTCCCATGCGCAGAAGCGGCGTGCCGAAGGCGTGGCGGATACCAATCTTGGCCTGATCACGCCAGCCGGTTTCCAGTGGCGCTGCGTAGATGCGAACGCTGAGCGTGCCCTTCTCTTCCAACTCGGAGTAGGCCTTCACGTCGTCATAAGAAGGATTCATGTCCTGAACGCTGGTTACGCCGACGGAAGCTGCGTGGTCCATGGCCTGGTGAATCGCGCGCATGCGATGGGCGGGCGTCATGGGCGGCATGACCTTGACTACCAGGTCTTGCGCTGCATCCTTCAGCACGCCGGTAGGATTGCCCTGCGCGTCGTGAACAATCTCGCCGCCAGGTGGATCGGGAGTCTTCGCGGTGATGCCGGCAAGCCGCAGAGTCACCGAATTCGCCAGCGACTCATGCCCGTCATAGCGATTGACCCACACCGGCGTGTCAGGTGTAACCGGATTGATCAGCTCCTTGGTAGGAAGGTTGGGCGGTGACCACTTCTGTTCGTCCCAGTCTCCGCCGGTGACCCATTCACCTTTCGGCGTGCTCTTGGCACGTTCCCCGATGCGGCGCGCAAATTCTTCGGGCGATGCCGCGTCTTTGAGCTGAACTTCCTGGAGATGATCTCCACCGTCGACAAAATGCACATGCGCGTCATTGAACCCTGGCAGCAGGAGCTTGCCTTGCGCGTCAAGGACCTTGGTCTGAGGACCGTGCCATGCATCCACTTCCGCCGCGCTGCCCACGGCAACAATGCGTTCGCCCAGCACAGCCAGCGCTTCGGCATTGGGCCGCGTCTTGTCGACCGTCCAGATTTTTGCGTTGGTGATGATGAGATCCGCGGAGGGTTTGGTCTGCGCGTAGCCCGCGGCGCAGGCGAGCGTAACGGCGACGACGACGGCAAGCGCATGGCGCAAGGTTATCCGTGGATTCAACATTCTGCTATCGTTCACCCCACTTGAGCTTCATCCGCAAGACATCAAAGAATGACCGGCCGGCAAACCGGAACAGTTTTACCTGATATTCTGACTTGCGGCAGCGTACCACGTCGCTCTCGGCCAGCGGCATTCCTTCCTGGCCGTCCACGGTAAGAAAAGCCTGCTCTCGGGTCACCAGGATTCTGGCTTCGATCACCGCCGTGTCGCGCACCACCAGCGGCCGGTTGGTCAAAGCATGAGATGCAACCGGTGTAATGACGAAGCCGGGAACTTCAGGGGAGAGAATCGGACCGCCGGCGGCAAGCGAGTAGGCCGTGGAACCTGTGGGCGTGGCGATGATCAGGCCATCCGCTTTGTAGGTGGAAACAAACATCCCATTCACCCGCAACTCAAAATCGGTAATGCGCGCCACCGCGCTCTGATTTAAGACGATTTCATTGAGAGCTTCATAAGAAGCAACGCACATCCCTTCGCGTTGGACCTGGCAGTGGAGCATGGGACGCAGGCTGAGTTCCCCGCGGCCGGCATCGATTTCAGCCAGAGCGTGCTCGATCTCATCTTGCTTGACCTCGGTAAGAAAGCCGAGCGAGCCCAGGTTCACGCCGAGGATCGGGATCCCTGCGCGAGCGACGCAGCGGGCCGTCGAAAGCAGCGTGCCGTCGCCACCGAGCACGACCACAAAATCCGGCTGCGCTTCGACCAGGTCTTCGCGCTCCACGAGTTGCGCGCTGGCGCAAAACTCGCGGGCTGCCGGGTCGGCCGTCACGGTATAACCGTGGCCGCGCAGCCAGGTCGCAACCGGCCCGACAACCCTCGCCAGATCCGGCTTGCCCTGCTTGGAGATGATGGATGCTTTCTTCATCAGAAATCCGCACGCAAGAGAAATTCCATGTTTCCTTCCATGCCCAGAATCGGAGATTCCATCAATTCTATTTGCTGACCGCCCAGAGCTGCCACTTTCCCGGTCACCTTGAGTACTGCGCTCTGCCGGGCCTGTTCGTCTTTCACGATTCCGCCTTTGCCCACCAGTTCCCGGCCCACTTCAAATTGCGGCTTAATCAGCACTACGATGGCACGCTGAACCCGCGCGTTCGAGGACGAGAACGCCGACTCCAGCACGGCCGGGAGCACGAGTGTAGCAGAGATAAACGATACATCGACAGCGATGAAGCTGATTGCGGCGGCGGCTCCGGCCTCCGCCAGCGCTTCTGCGGTGAGGTAGCGGGCATTGGTCTTTTCCAGCAGCTTCACCCGAGGATCAGAACGCAAGCGCGCGGCGATCTGGCCATAGCCGGTATCGACGGCTATCACTTCGGCGGCGCCGTGTTGCAGCATGCAATCGGTAAAACCGCCGGTGGAGGCGCCGACATCCATGCAAGTCCGCCCGGTCAGATCGATTTTCCAGTTTTCCAGCGCGGCTTCCAGTTTGAGGCCACCGCGGCCAACATACTTCAGGTCATCGCCCAGCAGACGAATCTGTGCATCCGGATCCACGCCGGCGCCGGCCTTTTCAATCTTCTGCTCGTTGACCAACACGCGTCCAGAGAGCACCATGGCCTGCGCACGCTCGCGCGAAGGCACAATGCCGCGCTCGACCAGAAGCTTGTCGATCCGGACCTTCATGGCATCAATTGTATGTTGGGAATTGCAGGATACAGTCAAGTCTTTCGAGCCCCGAGCGATCGGCCCTCAAACAGGGACTGCCGGGCTATTCCGCGTACTGGTTCAGTTTGATATGGTGCCGATCAATCCAACCTACCCCATAGTGCGTCATCCCGACGGCCGTTTAGCGAGCGCGCGCCGTCATCCGCGCGAGAGCAGGCCGGAGGGACCTTGTGTTTTGTATGTGTGTCGGATGGTTCAAGCACGAGGTCTCTCAGGGCTACTCGCCCGCTGATGAAAACCCGGGCTCGTTTACGCCCTTCGAGATGACGTCATATGAGAACGAGAGGACCTTGGGAAATCAAACTGTCCCACCACGCTATTCCGAAATGACTTTATAAAGAGCTTTGTATCTGATCACCGCTTGCGGGTGGGCCGTTCTGACGTGGTCCGGAAAACTCTTTGCTGGTTTTCGCGGGCCGACAGGCGATGTGTGAAATTGCTCCTTGCAGATCGAGCATTGCAATATGCTGATGTCCGCACCAGGAACGCGCTCAAGGAATGCTTCCATTGCCATCGAGCTATCCTGCCACAAACTGCTGCGGTTCGGCTACGGGGAACTTCAGCCGCATCAAAATTTGAAAAGCGACCTGTCAAAGTCAGCAACCACCCACTTCTTGCCCAATGCTACGGATTTGTGCCCTTCCGTGAAAAGCGCCTTCTTCTGCGCTACCACTCCGCCGGGAAACTTCGGATTGAGCCGGCCTTCGCTGGAGAGTACGCGCCAATATGGCGTGACTGTCTTCTTGCCCGCCCGACGCTTTTCTTCGGCCGCTTCGGCGGCGATCCGCACAAACATTCCGGTGCAGAGGGGACAGGCCACGTCGACCTTGCTGCGACGGGCCAGTTCCTCGCGGAGTTGAAACACGGTCACAAGTTTGCCTTTGGGTACGCGGCGAATCAGGGCATCGACGTCAAGCGGCTTGGGAATCACCATGCGGCCTTTGCCGAAGCGGGCCTGCATGCGCGCGGGAATATCCACGATCTTCGGCTCTTGCTGGCGCTCAAGCTTCTGCCGCCACGGGACACGCGAAGTGAATTTCGCAGTCATTTATTTTTTTGCGGAGCGGAATGATAAACGCTCTGCCGCGTTGATGCAATCACTTTCCTCGGAAGAAAAAACTTTTCCTGGATTCAAAAAACGCGCGTGAAAATTTCATCGTCTGTTCATCTTCGCACCTGATGCAGTGCAAACCGTCAAAACACGCGATGTGCGTGACGTTGATAGCGCAACTCAACTCTTTTCCACATTGTTTTTCACCAAACTGTTGAAAACCCGGAGAGAAAAATGGAATTTGATTTGCCGCTCCCTCTTTGCCGGATATAGCAACAAACCGGTGAACTTTCATCGATACTCGCGGGCTCACGTTTGCGCTAGAATGACATTACGTTCTTGGGATCGCATGCCGGGTAAAAAGAAAAAGCAGTTCAAGACCGCCGCCAAACGCCGCAAAGTCAATCGCGCCAAGACCACGCGCAGACGCGCCGCTTCCAGCAGTTCGAAAAACAAGCCGACGGCAGCCGCGGTTCTGGATTCGCAGAAACTTCAGGATCTCTACGCCATCATGCTAAAGACCCGCATGCTCTCTGGACGAGCATTGCAGCTGCTTTCCACTCCTGCGAAAGGTTTGCCGGCCGGCGCGGCATGGAAACGCGAAGCCGTGCTGGTGGGCGCAATCGCGCATACGCTCGCGGGCGATTCCATTGCAACTGCACAGAGCAGTTTTCTCGCCGACTTCATCAAGGGCGCTTCGCTCACATCCGTCCTGGAGCAGCTTTCCGTACCGGAGATCGAGGCACCGGGCACAGAGGCGGCCAATCACAGCGGAACCGGCTCCTTTGCTGAAGGCACGATGGAGCGCGGCCTGGCTCTGGCAACTGAAATCAGAGGAAAAGGCAATGTGGTCGTGGTTTTCCCGGGAGATGTTCCCGCGGGTCCGGTTACCCACCGTGAGCGTCTTGGCCTCGCGGCATCGAACAAGCTGCCTTTGATCTGGATGGTGGAAGCCACTCAGTCAACATTGGAACAATCTTCTATCCCCGATTCGCCGGCAACGGGCGGCAACTTTCCCCGAATCACGGTCGATGGAAATGATGTGGTAGCCGTGTTTCGAGTGGCGCAAGAAGCTGTACGCCGGGCGCGGGCAGGTCACGGCCCTTCATTGATCGAATGCGTGGTGCCGGAAAGCGACCCTGTTCCGGCGCGAAAGCAGACCGCCGCCGCTTGTGACCCACTGGCATTCATGCAGCGATATCTTCAACGCAGAAATCTCTGGGCCGATGAATGGCAGAAGAAAATCGCGGATCAATTCAGCCAGGAGTTGGAGTTGGCGCTTGCGAATGGGGCAAAGTTGCCTGACCGGCAAAGCGCTTTTGACCGGACTTACTCTGCGGATGACCCGGTTGTGCGCTCTCCGCAAAACCTGCCGGCAGATGAAAAAACTGCGCCTTCGCGGGCGTAGTTCCTCGTCCTTACGGTTCTGGCAATTGTGTGAAATTCACGGCATACTATAAGGATGATTGCCAAACCTGCAGCCGCTCTGGAACCCGATTATGAAGAAATAATGGAATGGATCGAAGCCTTTGACGAGGTCGTGGAAGAAGAAGGTCCTGGTCAAGGGACGCGATTGCTCGATGCGCTTACCAAGCGCGCCCGCCAATCCGGCGTGGACATACCGGTCCAGCTGAATACCCCCTACATCAATACGATTCCTGTTGAAGAAGAGGTTCCTTACCCGGGTGACCGCGCCATGGAGCGCCGCATCAAGAGCCTGATTCGCTGGAACGCGATGGCCATGGTGCATCGTCAGAACAAGAAAGATGCCGGTATCGGCGGCCATATTTCTACTTATTCTTCGATCGCAACCCTGCTGGAAGTCGGCTTCAACCACTTTTTCCATGCCAGCTATGGCGATCAGCCTGGCGATTTCGTTTATTTTCAGGGCCACGCTTCTCCGGGCGTGTATGCCCGCGCATTTCTGGAAGGTCGTATCTCACAGGCGCAGGTGGAGAATTATCGTCATGAGCTGCGCGACACGCCAGGCCTGTCTTCCTATCCGCATCCGTGGCTGATGCCCGAGTTCTGGCGCTTCCCTACTGTATCCATGGGATTGGGGCCCATGAACTCGATCTACCAGGCGCGTTTCATGCGCTATCTCGAAAACCGCGGGCTGATCAAGGCGACACCGCGCAAAATATGGGCGTTCGTCGGCGACGGCGAGACGGACGAACCCGAAGTGCTGGGCTCGCAGCTCACGCTGGCTCACCGCGAGAAGCTCGACAATCTGATCTTTGTGATCAACTGCAACCTGCAACGCCTTGACGGCCCGGTTCGCGGTAACGGCAAGATCGTCAATGAACTGGAATCGGCGTTCCGCGGAACCGGCTGGAACGTGATCAAGGTGCTTTGGGGTTCGGGCTGGGACGATCTTCTGGCTCGCGATCACTCCGGCATGCTGCTCAAACGCATGGAAGAGTGCGTGGACGGCGAATACCAGGCTTTCAAAGCCAAAGACGGCGCCTATGTGCGCAAGGAGTTCTTTGGCAAGTATCCGGAGACAGCGGCGCTGGTAGCGGGATGGACTGACGATGAAGTCTTCCATTTGCAACGCGGCGGTCTTGATCCGCAAAAGGTTTACAACGCCTACAAACGCGCCGTCGAACACAAGGGCGGACCAACGGTAATCCTCGCCAAGACCATCAAGGGTTATGGCCTTGGCTCAGCGCAGGCCCGTAACGCAACCCATCAAGAAAAGAAGATGTCCGACGAGGCGCTCACGGCGTTTCGGTCGCGCTTTGAGATTCCGATTCCAGACAAGGCGGCGAAAGAAGGCTTGCCGTATCGTCCGCCGGAGGACAGCCCGGAAATCCTCTACATGCAGGAGCGGCGCAAAGAGCTGGGCGGATACATGCCCAAGCGAGATGGCCATGTAACCGGGTTCCAGGCGCCGGATCTGTCGGCGTTCAAGGAATCGTTGGAAGGATCGAAAGGCCGCGCCGTTTCCACGACGATGGGCTACGTTAGCATGCTGCGCAACCTGATGAAGGATCCTCATGTCGGCAAGCTGGTTGTGCCGATTATTCCCGACGAAGCACGCACCTTCGGCATGGAGTCGATTATCCGGCAGGTGGGTATTTACGCCAGCCAGGGCCAGCTTTACAAGCCGCACGATGTCGACATGCTGCTCTATTATCGCGAGGCCAAAGAAGGGCAGATCCTGGAAGAAGGCATCACCGAGGCCGGCTCCATGGCTTCCATGACAGCCGCGGGCACTGCATATTCCAACTATCGCGTGCCCATGATTCCCTTCTTTACCTATTACTCCATGTTCGGCTTCCAGCGCGTCGGCGACCTCATCTGGGCGTTTGCCGATGCTCGCGGCAAGGGTTTCCTGATGGGCGGAACCGCCGGTCGCACCACGCTGGCCGGCGAAGGCTTGCAGCATCAGGATGGACACAGCACCATGGTCGCCACCAGCGTGCCTACCTGCGCGACCTACGATCCGGCTTACGTGTATGAGATTGCAGTGATCGTGCAGGACGGCATTCGCCGCATGTATCAGGAAGGCGAAGACCGCTTCTACTACATCATGATTTACAACGAGGACTATCCGATGCCGGAGATACCCAAAGGCGTTGAGGAAGGGATCATCAAGGGCATTTACAAGTTCAAAGCCGCTGAAGGCAAGACCGCCGATGTGCATCTGTTCGGCAGCGGCCCGATCCTGAATGAAGCGCTCAGCGCACAGGCTCTTCTGGCAGAAAAGTATGGCGTCCAGGCCGATGTATGGAGTGTAACCAGCTACAACGAGCTGCGCCGCGAAGCGCTGGCCGTCGAACGCTGGAACCGCCTCCATCCGACCGAGAAAGCAAAACAGCCTTACATTCTCTCTGCGCTGGAAAAGGCCAAGGCCCAGGGACCGATTGTTGCCGCCTCAGATTACATCAAGGCTGTCCCTGACCAGCTTGCACCGTGGCTCGGCACCCGCATGGTAACGCTGGGAACCGATGGTTTCGGCCGCAGCGACAACCGCGCTCACCTGCGCCGGCATTTTGAGATCAACGCTGAGTCGATCGTCACCGCGGCGCTTTCCCGCCTGGCGCGTGACGGCAAGTTTGACGCGAAGAAGGCGCAGGAAGCCTTCGCCGAGCTGGGCGTCAGCCAGGACAAGGTGGATCCGGCAAGGGCTTAGCCACAATCTGCATTCTCTTTTCCGAGGCCCCGACGGCAGTTCGGGGCCTTTTTGCTTGCCGTCTTAACGACATGTTCCTGCAAATTATTCAAAAATTAATCCCGTCAAGTACAATTGTAAGTTATTTATTTATAATTACTTACAATGAATTTGGCGATGCATCATTTCTCGACATGAGCATAAGACACTCAGGTTTGCTCTTGACAGTCTCAGCTATTCTACCTATAATTAGCACTCGATAGGAATGAGTGCTAGCAGCTACATTCCTCTCACCTCAAGATATAGCCTTTAGTAAATCCCACAATTTTTTCGATAAGCATTTTGAAAGGAGCAGTTGCATGGCACAGAAGTTGACCCCATTGCATGACCGCGTTGTTGTCCGCCGGCATCAAGAGACGGAAACCGTTCGTGGCGGCATTATCATCCCCGACACGGCAAAAGAGAAACCCCAGGAAGGCATCGTTGTAGCGGTTGGCACCGGCCGGTACGACAAAGGCCAGCTCATTCCCCTGGCTGTAAAAGAAGGCGACCGGGTGCTTTTCGGCAAATACTCCGGATCAGAAATCAAAATTGACGGCGAAGAGCTGCTGATCATGAAAGAAGACGAGATCCTTGGGATCATCACCGGCGCAGCCAAGGGCTATGAAAAGCCTGAAAAAGCCGGAGCGGCCAAGCGGTAAGAAAGCACCTGGCAACTAGCTCCAGCCTGATTTTGCTAATTGCCAAGTTCAAGAGCTTCAAAACCAGCAGCGCCGCAATTGCGGCACACATTTTCGACTCAGACATTTTGATAGGAGACAGAAGCAATGCCTAAAGTAATTGTGCACGGTGAAGACTCGCGCCAGGCGATCCTGCGCGGGGTCAATGTACTGGCAGATGCAGTGAAAGTGACGCTGGGCCCGCGTGGCCGCAACGTCGTAATCAACAAGAAGTTCGGTTCCCCGGTTATCACCAAGGACGGCGTGACCGTAGCCAAGGAAATCGAGTTGGGCGATCACCTGGAGAACATGGGCGCACAGATGGTGCGTGAAGTCGCCAGCAAGACCAGCGACGTGGCCGGCGACGGCACCACGACCGCGACGGTCCTGGCCCAGGCCATCTATCGTGATGGCGTAAAGACGGTTGCCGCCGGCGCCAATCCCATGGCCTTGAAGCGCGGCATCGAGCGTGCGGTTGCCACGATCTGCGGCACCATCAACAAAGACGGCGAGCGCGCCAAGGGCTTCCTGGACTCACTCTCCAAGCCCGTCAGCGGCGACATGATTGCCCAGGTGGGCACCATCTCCGCCAACAACGACGACACCATCGGACGCATCATTGCCGAAGCGATGAAGAAAGTCGGCAAAGACGGCGTAATCACCGTGGAAGAGTCCCGCACCATGGAAACCAGCCTGGAAGTGGTGGAGGGCATGCAGTTTGACCGCGGCTATCTCTCGCCCTACTTCGTGACCGATCCCGAGCGCATGGAAGCCATTCTGGACGACGCGCTCATTCTCATCAATGAAAAGAAGATCAGCACCATGAAGGACCTGCTTCCGATCCTGGAACAGGTGGCCAAGCAGGGCCGTCCGCTGCTCATCATCGCGGAAGATGTCGATGGCGAAGCGCTGGCAACCCTGGTGGTGAACAAGCTGCGTGGCACGCTGCAGGTTTGCGCAGTGAAAGCGCCTGGCTTCGGCGACCGTCGCAAGGCCATGCTGCAGGACATCGCGATCCTGACCGGCGGCAAGGCGATCACCGAAGATCTCGGCATCAAGCTGGAGAACATCGAACTGGCCGACCTCGGCCGCGCCAAGAAGATCACGATCGACAAGGACAACACCACGATCGTTGAGGGCAAGGGCAAGGGCACGGAGATCGAAGGCCGCGTACGTGAGATCCGCAGCCAGTCCGAAAAAGCCACCAGCGATTACGATCGCGAGAAGCTGCAGGAGCGGTTGGCGAAGCTGGTCGGCGGCGTTGCCGTGATCAAGGTCGGCGCCGCGACGGAAACCGAAATGAAGGAAAAGAAAGCCCGCGTGGAAGACGCCATGCATGCAACCCGCGCTGCCGTGGAAGAAGGCATTGTCCCCGGCGGAGGCGTTGCCCTGGTTCGCTGCGCGGCTGCGCTCGATGACCTCAAGTTCAAGAACGACGATGAGGAAACCGGCGCTGAGATCGTAAAGCGAGCCCTGGAAGAGCCGCTGCGCCAGATCGTGGCCAACTCCGGTGAAGAGGGTGCCATCGTGGTGGGCAAGATCCGCGACTCCAAGGACAACAACTTCGGCTACAACGCCCAGACCGACAAGTTCGAAGACCTGGTCAAAGCCGGAGTGATCGATCCTACCAAGGTGACCCGTACGGCGCTGCAGAACGCTGCTTCCATCGCAGCGCTGATGCTGACCACTGAAGCCCTGGTTTCTGACGTTCCGGAAGATAAGAAAGCTCCGGCCGGCGGCGGCGAGCACGGCGGCGGATACCCTGGAATGTAAAAGCAACTTTTAGTTAAGACGCTCCAGCCCCGCAGAGATGCGGGGCTTCTTTTTTTATTGTCGCTTCGCTCCACACCGCTGGACGACTCTCGTCCCCTTCAGAGCGATCTGCTCCTGTTACGGC
>Ga0126378_10000342_pt1 | contig 35274 bp, 29 predicted proteins | sample PanSoiMetPlot_23_FD_92587 | JGI IMG/M metagenome (GOLD analysis project Ga0126378, IMG submission 92587) | Tropical forest soil microbial communities from Panama - MetaG Plot_23 | ecosystem: Environmental > Terrestrial > Soil > Tropical forest > Bulk soil | place: Panama | collected 2016-02-17
GCGGGCGACGCGCGGCGCGGGCGCGGCGATGGGGCGATTGTAGACGGGGCCTTCTTCGGCCAGCGGATGCGCGGGAATTTCCGCGGCGACTGTGCCGTTATTTTTTATACGCGCGAGGCCGCTTTCGGTGACGCGCCCGACCACGACGGCGTCGAGTCCCCACTTTTTGAAGACGCCCAGCACTTCGTGCTCGCGGCCTTTTTCGGCGACCAGCAGCATGCGCTCCTGCGATTCGCTGAGCATGATTTCGTAAGGCGTCATACCGGTTTCGCGCTGCGGAACTTTCGCGAGATCGATTTCGATGCCGGTGCCGCCGCGCGAGGCCATTTCCACGGTCGAGCACGTGAGCCCGGCAGCGCCCATATCTTGAATCGCGACGACCGCGCCGGTCTGCATGGCTTCAAGGCAGGCTTCGAGCAGCAGTTTTTCCATGAAGGGATCGCCGACCTGCACGTTGGGGCGCTTCTGCTGAGATTCTTCGGTGAACTCGGCGGAGGCGAGGAGCGAAGCGCCGTGAATGCCGTCGCGGCCGGTTTTCGCGCCAACGTAAATCACGGGGTTGCCGACGCCTCTGGCTTTGGCGAAAAACAAGTCTTCTTTGCGGGCGATGCCGAGGGCGAGAGCGTTGACGAGCGGATTCTGCGAGTAGCAAGGCTCGAAGGCGACTTCGCCGCCGACGGTGGGAACGCCGAAACAGTTGCCGTAGCTGCCGATGCCGCGAATGACGCCATCCAAGATTCGGCGATTTTTCGCGGCGTCGTCAAGCGATGTGGCCTTACCGGGCGCGATTTCACCGAAGCGAAGGGAATCGAGAATCGCGATGGGGCGCGCGCCCATGGTGAAAATGTCGCGCAGGATGCCGCCGACGCCCGTGGTCGCGCCCTGAAACGGCTCGACGTAACTTGGATGATTGTGCGACTCGATTTTGAATGCGGCGACGAGGCCGTCGCCAATGTCCACAACGCCGGCGTTTTCGCCCGGGCCTTGCACGACAAGTTTGCCGCGCGTGGGCAGGCGCTTGAGGTGCACTTTGCTGGATTTGTAGGAGCAGTGCTCGCTCCACATCACGGAGAAGATGCCGAGCTCAGTGATGTTTGGCTCGCGGCCAAGGATTTGTTTCACACGCGCGTACTCTTCGGCGGTCAGGCCGTGCTCGGCGGCGATTTCGGGAGTGACCTTGATTTCCGTGGGTGCGGTTGCCATTTCCGGTTAGTGCGTCCCTTTGTGTTCAGCCGATTGAAGAGAGATTCTTCGACTTCGCCGCCAGGTGTACAAAAAACCGCACGAAAGAAAAAACCGGGCCGCTCCGCTCGGAATGACAGTATTTTCCAAATCCGCCGAAGATAGGAACGGGCACGGCATGCCGTGCCCCTACGAGAACTTCGTGGATTCGCGCCGTCTTCAAGCGGTGGCCCTTGCGGTGCCGACGAGGGCTTCGGCCATCGAGCGAAAAATTACCAAGCCATCTCTTGAGCCGAGGGCTAATTCCGAGGCGCGCTCGGGATGCGGCATCAAGCCGGCGACGTTGCGCTCGCGGTTGCAGATGCCGGCGATGTTGTGAAGCGCGCCGTTGGGATTGCCCGCGTCATCGCCCGAGCCATCGGGCGTGGTGTAGCGGAAAATCACCTGGCGATTTTTTTCGAGTTCAGCAAGCGTAGCGTCGTCGACCGTCCAGTTGCCGTCGGAATGCGCGATGGGAATCTTGAGAATCTGGCCCTTGGACGCGGCGTTGGTGAAAGGAGTGTCGGTTTGCTCGACGCGGATGTAAACGTGGCGGCAGATGAACCGGAGGCCCTTGTTGCGCATCATGGCGCCGGGGAGCAAGCCCGCTTCGCACAGAATCTGGAAGCCGTTGCAGACGCCGAGCACCAGCCCGCCGGTGGCGGCAAATTTCTCGATGGACTTCATCACCGGCGAAAAGCTGGCGATGGCGCCGGTGCGCAGATAGTCGCCGTAGGAGAATCCGCCGGGCAGAATGAGGGCGTCGCAGTTCGCGAGGTCTTGCGATTGGTGCCAGATGAACTCGACGGGCTTCTTGAGGACGTTTCCGATGGCGTAAAAGGCGTCGTGGTCGCAATTGGACCCTGGAAAAACAACGACTCCAAATTTCATGAGGCGGTAGCCCCCTGTGGCTTAGCGGGAACTCCTATTTTAGCACAGCCTACTCTTACATCGAGCGGCCGGCGGGGCTCGAAGGGGGCGCAGGCGTTTCGGCAGCCGGTTTGGGATGCGCCTGAATTGCGCCGTCAAGACCCAGCACGTTCACCAAGTCGGAATTGGAAGGCACAATGTACTTGGTATTTTGGGCGAGCGTGTTGTTGATCACTTCCAAGCGACGCATCATTTCGGCGCGTTCTTTGAAATAAGTTTCGGCGGCAGTGGAGACGAGCTTGATGGCTTCGGCTTCCGCGTTCGCGCGAGTGATGCGGGCCTGCGCGTCGCCTTCGGCTTTCAAAATTTCGGATTGCTTCTTGCCCTCGGCCTGAAGAATCTGGCTCTGCTTGATGCCTTCGGCTTCGAGGACAGCAGCGCGCTTGTCGCGTTCGGCTTTCATCTGGCGGGACATGGCTTCTGTGATGTCGCGCGGCGGATCGATCTTCTGCACTTCGACGCGGGTGACTTTGACGCCCCAGTTGTTGGTGGCCTCGTCAAGCACGTGACGCAGATTGTTGTTGATCATGTCGCGCGCGACGAGCGTTTCGTCGAGCGTGCGGTCGCCGATGAGGTTGCGCAAATTGGTTTGCGCCAGCGTGGTGCAGGCGTAACCGAAGTCCTGCACCTCGAACTGCGACTTCGCGGGATCCACGACTTTGTAGTAGACGACGGCGTCCACTTCCACGGTGACGTTGTCTTTGGTGATGAGCTTTTGCGGCGGGACGCTGATGACCTGCTCGCGCATGTCCACGCGAACAATGTCGTCGACGAAGGGCACGATGAAGGTCAGGCCGGACGCAGCCATGCCATGAAATTTGCCCAGCCGGATGATGATGCCCTTCTCATACTGCTTGACGGTGCGCGCGCCTTTGGCCAGCGCGGTCAGAGCAAGGATCAGAAACGCGAAAAGTGCTACCGCAAGGAATCCGCCGAATAGATCAATATTATTCATCGCCGTTCACCTTACTTTAATTGTTACGCCCTCGACTGCCTCGATCCGCACGGTCGCGCCCACTTCCCGCGCTCCGTCGCCCGATTGCGCCAGCTCCGCCCGCCAAATCTCCGAACCTACCTTGACGAGACCTGCCTCCGCCGCAGCGATTTTCTTGGTGACCACGCCTGACTTTCCCACCAAGGCGTCCACGTTGGTTGGCTGATCCTTCACCGTGAGCCTGGCCCGGAGCCATCGGCGAAAAATCGCAAGATACACAAGCGCGAGAACCCCGCCAGAAAACAAACCCATCTTCGCCGAACCGATGAATAGGCCGATGATTCCGCCGACCGTTAACGAGCCGCCAACAAGCGCCAGGTCGAAGCCGGTGAGCGCGCCGAGGGCCAACTCGATAATCACGCAGATGATGCCGATGATGATCAGCAGCCAGTTCACCCAGTTGCCCAAGAAGAGCTCCTTGCGCTGTTCGTACGGCGGACAATAGCATCAGCTTGGGCGCGGTTCAACGGCTTGTCCGCAGCGAACGGCCGCGGTGCTCGTCCAGCGCAAAGTATGCTTTGTCTAATCAATTTTTCACTTTTGTTGTAAGAGACGGTAGAGATAGAGTTCCCAGGCACGACATAGCTGCAAACGCGGCGAGGAGGACGAGTGGGCGCATTTCGATCGCTGTTTTACACCGGTACGGCCGTACAACTGATCAGCGTGCCCGTGCATTTTCTTGGGATGCTGAGCAAACGAGTGCCTGCCAACGATCAGGAAAGGATGCTGCAGGACTTGCTCCATAATTACCGGTTTAATCTGGGCGCAGGTTTTGTGCGCACGCTGAGCGACTTCCTCACAGGGTTTGGCGTGGTCTACGGCGTATTTATCCTGTTCTTTGGCTTGACCAACGTGTTCGCAATTCGCCAGGCCGGCGATTCGCGGTTTCTGCGCACGCTCTGCTGGCTCAACGCGCTTTGTATGGCGGTAGCCACAGTCATTGCGTTTAAGTTTTTCTTCTTGTTCCCGCTGGTGTTTTCGCTGGTTCCGTGCGTCGCGTTTCTGGGTGCGGCGCTAGCGGGTCCGCGACAAACTCAACAGGTCGGATAGAACTAGTTAGCGGATACTAGAAGAGGGATTTCTCACTCCGCAGACCCCGTTCGAAATGACGGACGTGAGCTACCTGCGGCGTTTTTTCGAGGTATGACGCGGCCCGGACTTTTTCTTTGGCGTGCGCCGCGAGGATTTCGCTGGCTGAAGCCCTGCGCCAAGCTCGCGCCGCTTTTTCGAGGCCCAGCCGGGCTTCGTGACCTGGCGGCCGCGGCCAATTCCCAGAGCGTCCGCGGGCACATTTTCTGTGATCGTCGAACCAGCGGCGATGTACGCATGATCGCCAATGCGAACGGGGGCCACCAGCGTCGAGTCGCTGCCGATAAACGCCTTGTTGCCGATGACAGTGGCATATTTTTGGAAGCCGTCGTAGTTGCACGTGATCGTGCCAGCCCCGATGTTGTTCTTGCTCCCGATCTTCGCGTCGCCCAGGTAGGTCAGGTGCATCGCCTTGGTGGCTTCGCCAAGCGTGCTCTTCTTCAATTCCACGAAATTGCCGATGCGCACATCGGCCTTCAGGTGATTGTCCGGCCGCAGGCGCGCGAACGGGCCAATAATCACGCGGTCGTCCAGCCGGCTTTGGGCCACAACGCAGTGCGGTTCGACGGTGACGTCCTCGCCCAGGATGGCGTCGGTCAGGACGCTGCCGGTCCGGATTCTGCAGCGCGCGCCAAGCCTTGTTTTGCCGAGCAATTGCACGCCTGCTTCGATGACGGTGTCTTCGCCGACACTCACTTCCGGATCGATGAGCACTGTCTCCGGCAATTGGATTGTTACACCGGCATCCATCAACGCGCTGCGCTTCCATTCGCGGAGGATACGGTCAACTTCGGCAAGATCGGCACGCGTGTTGCAGCCCAGGACTTCGCGTGAATCCCCCGCAATCTGCGCGAGGACAACTTCGCCCTTGCCGCTTATGGCGGCGATGGCGTCCGTCAGGTAAAGCTCGCGGTGTTTGTTGTTGGGCTTCACCTGCGCGAGCGCGGGCCAGAGTTTTTCGAGAGTGAAGCAATAGATCGCCGAATTGATCTCGTTGATCTCGCGCTGCTCGTCGGTGAGTTGCGACTCCTCGACGACAGCTGATACGGCGGTCTCAGATTTGCGAACGACGCGGCCATAACCGGAAGGATCCGCGACCACCGCTGAGAGGATAGTAGCAGCCGCTTCGCCGTTGCGATGTGTGGCAATCAGAGCCTTCAGAGTTTCCGTTCGAACCAGCGGTGCATCGCCTGGGAGCACCAGCGCGAACTTCGCGCGACCGAGCAGGCGTTTGGCGACTTGCACAGCATGTCCGGTGCCATTTTGCGGCTGCTGCAAAACGATGACAGCCCCGAGTGGCTCGACAACCGCCGCAACTTCTTCCGCCTGATGGCCAACTACAACAATGGTTTCTCTTGCTTTGAGCGGTTCGCAGGCGCGAACGATATGTTCCACGAGCGTGCGCCCGCCGGCGCAGTGGAGGACTTTTGCGATGCTGGATTTCAGGCGGGTGCCTTTTCCCGCGGCCAGGATGACGACAGCTAGGTCGTTATTGGACATTGTTGCAGCCCATTCTGCGGGAGCCGCGAGCATTTCGCAATGAGGGATGCAGAATGAGTTCTAACTCCTAAGTTGTAAGTCCTTGATAAAAAACACTCCCGTTGAATGGGAGCCGGTGTTCGTGGTGAGCCGACACGGATTCGATGTTTCTTCCATTTGCGGGAATGCACTAGAAGGCATTTCATAAACGGTTCAGCTGTTTGAAAACACAGCACTTATTCGGATTAAATCATGGCTACGAGATAGCTTCTAATCGGCGGGCACGGCAGGGGCGTGGGAAAGGGCTCTCTCGTAAGGCCTTTCCTTGGCGCGGAAGGCCTCATCGCGGGTGGTAATGGTCCAGAGTGAAGGGTCTGCGAGAAGGCGGCTTACGAGCTGGGTATGCAAGGAGTGGCCCGCCTTATGAGCTTCGACGCGCGCCAACAGCGGCAAACCGGCCAGCGCGAGATCGCCAATCAGGTCCAGTGCCTTGTGTCGACCAAATTCGTCCGGAAAGCGTAAGGGGCCGTTCATGATGCCCTCACGAGTCAAAACGATGGCGTTCTCGAGCGAGCCACCTCGAATGAGGCCCATAGCGCGAAGCGGCTCGATGTCGCGCTCGAAACAAAATGTTCGGGCGCGCGCCAGCAAATGGCGGAACGTGTCTGGTCCGACAAGCATTTCCACTTCCTGCTGGCCCACTAGGGGATGAGGGAAATCGACATAGCAGCGAACGCGAAATTCCCCGGCCGGGTAGATGCCGATGCGGCGGTCGCCTTCGCTGACTTCCAGCGGCCTCAGAACCTTCAGGTAACGACGCTTGCGCCGCAGCTTGCGAACGCTGGAACGCTCGAGCATCTGCATGAAAGGCTCCGCAGAACCGTCCAGGATGGGCACCTCGATGGAATCAATGTCGATGAAGATGTTGTCAATTCCGCACGAATAGATGGCTGACAGAAGATGCTCTGTAGTGGAGAGCAGAACGCCTTGCTTCATGAGGCTGGTAGCGTAGCTGACGCGCGCGACGTTTATGCCCTGGGCTTCGATGGGGAAGTTGTCCAAATCCACGCGGCGAAAGACGATTCCGGTTTCAGCGGGCGCGGGGAGCAGGCGCACATGGCCGTGCACACCGGTATGGAGGCCCACACCCTCAGCCCAGGACTCCCTCGCGATAGTGGTTTGGAACATACCCCAAAGTAACATGAGAGCATTTCGTTGACCAGTCAGACTGAGCTTTCCAGCTTGTTTTCAGTAACTTATGACTAGATATTTGTCGAAAAAGCTCATGCCTGTGGCAAAAGCGCAACAAATGAAGCCTTCTCCGTGTCTAGGTGCCCAACTTGTCATTCTGTGGTCCTAATCACAAGGCTTCCTTTTCGTTTGTTGGCGCGTCCCACTATTCTGGATGGTATACTCGCAAGGAGTACCGGCGAATAAGAAGGGCGGGGCATGAATCGAACGGCTCGAATCAGCATTATCGTCTTATCAGTTTTGATCTTCTGTTACGCGGGAATCGGTCACGTCCTCGGGCGCAGCTCGGATGACCGCGCTTACAAGTCCCTGACGGTGTATGGCGAAGTCTTGCAGAAAATCCAGGCCGATTATGTCGACGACCCGAACATGCGCACGATCACTGCGGGAGCCCTCCACGGACTGCTCGAATCGCTGGATCCCCAATCGAGCTACCTGACGCCGCGCGAGTATGAAGAGTTCAAGAAGAAGACGACGAGTTCGACTACTGGCGAAACCGGGCTGACTCTGAGCAAGCGGTACGGTTACGTCATTGTCCTTTCCGTGCTGCCGGATAGCCCGGGAACGAAAGCGGGAGTTCGTAGCGGCGACATTTTTGAATCCATTGGCGGATTCACGACGCGCGATATGTCGGTGGGCCAAGCCTTAAATCTGCTGAACGGGCAGCCGGGTTCGGGTACCAAGGTTTCCGTGATCCGCCGCGGGAAGGCTACGCCGGAGGAAGTGGACCTGGTGCGCGAAAAAGTGCCGAATCCGAAACTGATTGTGCAAAAGGCCGATCCAGACATTCTCGTTTTGCGATTCCCCTCGCTGGATGCGGGGCGTGCCGAGGAAGTTCGGGCCCGCCTGCTTGACGCAGAAAAGCAGGGCACTCGCAAAGTGATTCTGGACGTACGCGAGTGCGGCCGCGGACCGGTTTCCGAAGGGATTTCCATCGCTCGCTTCTTCGTATCTTCCGGGACCTTGGCGACGTTGCGTGGCCAGACCGTTTCGCCACAGGTGTTCTCCGCTGAGCCAAAGCAAGTGATTTGGAAATATCCAGTCTCAGTTCTGGTGGATGCCACAACCTCGGGCGCGGCAGAAGTGCTTGCGTCCGCAATCGAAGCAAACCATCGTGGCGATGTGGTCGGGGAGCGCACCTTTGGTTTGGCCTCCGAACAGAAGCTGATTACCTTGGACGATGGTTCGGCGCTGTTCTTGACGGTGGCAAACTATTACAAGGGGGACGGCAAACCGATCTTGGAAGAAGGCGTTACCCCGACGGAGATTGTGCGCGCCGACGCGCAGGATGACGGTGACGCGGGTGAGGAAGACGTCGCCCCCACGCCCGAAACGCAGCGGGAACCGGGACTGGGTCCGCGGCCGCTCTCTCCGGAAGACCCCATCTTTCACCGCGCGCTCGACTTGTTGAAGTCGCCAGCGAAGAAGGCCGCTTAGTTATTTCGTGAACAAAACTGAAGCTTGCGCGGAAAGAGGCTCGCGCCGTCCGTGTGCTCTGCCCCGCAAGAGCACACTCCAATTTCGTTTTGGACTTCTCGCGCTGATTCTAGCTTCGATTTGGGCGGCTTCCGGTTGCAAGAAGCCTCAACCAGGTCGCCTGACCCCTGCAAGTATTCACGCCATCACAAAAGAGCTCGCCGATGCAGCCCATTCCGCCACTCCCGCTGGCACTGAGATCCGCCTCGCCGTGCAAGCGTCTGCGAGGAATCCAGATGCGGCGGATCAGCTTGACATCACGCTACACCAGAGCGGCCCAGGCTCCGCAGCGCGATCCTTGATCACAAAAACGCAGCAAGCTTTGGGAGCGGTCGCCACGCGCCACGGGCTCACCGAGGAGCCTGCTGAGAGCCGTGAAGGCATCCTCTTTTACTACCTGAAGGCTGGTGTGCGAACCCATGCCGTGCATGTCCAGGTCAGCACTGCGGGAGGGCAGTCTGGAAACGCCGGACCTCCATCAAGCGGCCCGAAGCTGGCGATCATTTTGGATGACTTGGGAAGCGACCGGCACGCCGCAGAGGAGATTTTTGAGCTTTCGTATCCGCTGACGATTTCCGTGCTGCCGAATCACGAGCATTCGAGTGAGATTGCTCGGGAAGCGGAGCGACGGGGTTACGAGGTACTACTGCATCTTCCGATGCAGGCCGTCGGCAATGAACATCAGGAAGCGCTGGAGTTGCGGCCCGGCATGCCGGCGGCGGAGGTTTCCGCGCTCGTCAATGGATTCCTTCAAACCGTTCCAGGAGCGACAGGCGTCAACAATCATCAGGGTTCGCGGGCGACCTCCGATCCTGCCTTAATGGGCGAGCTGATGCCGGTGCTGCGTGACCGCCATCTGTTTTACATCGACAGCCGGACTACCGCGGCGACGGTGGCTTACGATACGGCTCACACGGCGGGCGTGGCATGCGCTTTTCGCAATGTTCCGTTCCTCGATGATGTGGCGCAAGTCGGTGCGGTGCAGAAGCAACTGGAGCTGTCGTTGCGTGGCGCGCGAGAAAAAGGCGAGGCGGTGGCAATCGGACATCCGCATCCCGCCACACTTCAAGCTCTGCGCGAATTTCTGCCAAAAGTGCAAAACGAGGGCGTGCAGCTGGTTCATTCATCCGATCTCGTGCACTGAACCGGCGGCGCGGCTCAGCGCTCGCTCGATTCTTTCCTTGCTGGAAAAAGAAAATGAATCGCGAGCGCGGAGATTCCCATGGTCAGAAAACTAAAGACGCTTCCTTCCGGCCCGACCGTCCCGCCTGTGAGCCAAACGGAGCCGTGCAGAGCGGCGTTCGAAAGATGGTGCTCCATTACAAGGCCGCTGTTAGGAACAGAAAACAGGAAGGTCTCTCCAAAATCGAAGCTGGCGTGCCAGCCGACCGCCAGCCAGAGATTTCCCGTGCGGCGCAACGCAAACGCGAAGACCGCTCCAGTAACGACTATATTCAACAACCCCATTGTCCCTTCACCAGGATTCCATTGGTGCGCGACGCCAAATACAAGAGAAAGAGCCAACGCGGCAGGCCAGAATCCGATGCCGCGAGCCAGCGTGTACTGCGTGTATCCGCGAAACAGGAATTCTTCCGCCAGTCCAACGAATACAAACGCGACCGCCCAAACAAGTCCCCAGCCCAGAAGGCGGGCTCCGTGAACGGCGAGGTTTCCGAACGAATATCCGCCGAATGCGGTAATCAACGCCATTAGCAGGCTCACTTCCCCGAGTCCGAGCAGAATACCCAGCCAAAAAAATCTTCCGAAGGCCTGGCGTATAGGCAATCCGTATACATTGACGGAACGCCGCTCCAACCGCGCCATCAGAAACGCCGCAGCATAGGACGCGGCAAAATCGACAAACTCGCTGAGGAGCACCGACTGCGGCGAGAATGGATTGAGTCCGAATGCGCCGATCTGCAGAACGAGAATCTTGCCTACGAATTCGAGTGTCAGCCAGAAGCCCGCATAGAGGAGCAATCTCCACCCCACGCGGAGTCCTTCTTCATTGAGAAAGATCCGCGTGAGCGGCCCTTCGGGAGGCGGTGGTTGGAAAACGGGAGTCGAAGAGGGTTCAGGAAACGATTCAGTGGCCAAGCTCAGCCTCGGAAAAACGCTCAGGTGATCCCGACACAAATGCGGGGCACGGAAGATGGGCCCGCTTAGCCCCCCAAGCGCAGCCAGATTTTATCTTAGACGGGATAAGACTGACGAGCTTCCTATAAGCGAGGACTCTGCTTCTCTACCGTGCTACCGGGTAGCTACGGGCGAAGCGCGACTTCTGCGGCCCCAAGAATTTTGAGGCTTTTCTTTTCCTGGACAAAGACGACAGCTTTCAGATTTTCCCGCTTCCAGTCTCCGCGGAGAGGAACGTTGACGTCCGCGGAGAAAGAGGCGTCTCGATCGGGCTTTGCTTCGCCGATCTTGCGCATCGAGCGGACAACGGCTGCATGGCGGAGTTCATGACCCGCGTTTTCTCCCCGCGTCACCGAAGAATGCAAACCCGTCTCGGTGATAGCCAGCCATACTTCCGCCCCGCCGCCTTTCGGGGAGGGAGAGAGCTTCCCAACTTGCAAGGAGAAATTCTCCTTGCCTGGCTTGTCCGATGTTCCCTCGGTCAGCGTTACGGCTGTTTTTTCGTGCGCGCCAGCCTCTGCAATGGACTTCAGAGCTTGCTGCGGCCGGCCACCGGAGAACTCCACGCTTCCATCCACTACCATTTGCGGGGTGTACGGGTTGCCGTTACCTAGCGCGCCCGCATACGTATTTTGCCTGATGGTCCAGTCGTGCGAAGAGAAGGGATCCCTCCAGCCCTGGTCATCCCAGTAGTCGACGTGCTCCTCCAGGGCAATCACGTGCACGTTGCTGGCGGAGTTTGCCTCAGCCAATTTCGCAAGCAAAGCGTCCGCGGGCGGGCAACTCGAGCAGCCCTCGGATGTGAAAAGCTCCACAACTACGGTGGGACTAGCGGGCGCGCGCGGGTTGTCTGCGTTTCTGCGGCCCCATGCCCCCAACGCAAGGGTGCTAGCCACCACAGTCACCGCAATCAGGTAAAGCCCCGAAGAAGTGTGTTTCATTGTATTCCTTCCTGTATCGCAATTATCAGATACCTGCAACCCTAAAAAAGTAACCACTTGGGCTTCAAACGGCATAACCACTCTGGTAGAGTTAGCCGGTTATTGCCAAAATGCAGGCATGTGCCACCCCATTTCTTAAAGAACCAAATTGAGGGGAGGATGCGATTATGAGCCCTTCGTCACATCTGCTTGCAGGTCGGCTTTCTCTTGATTTTGTCAACGCAGTTCCCGCAAACGCCGATTTGTCATGGGATAGGCTGATCAGCTTTTTGGAGAGAGTGCGAATCGCGACTCCAGAGCGCAGCGGCGAGCTTCTGGCCTTGCTGCACTCCAATCCGCAAGCCGCAGATGTCCTTTTGCAGAAAGCGGTGCGCTTGGCGGCCGCCCTTCGCAACGCGTTCGAAGCCCTGCTTCGCAAACAGAGAGTGTCGCGCGAGTGGATTGAACCGGTAAACGAAATCCTGCGCATCACCGAAGGGCATGACGAACTGGACTCCGTGGATGGCAGCGAATGGATGCTCGAGTTCGTGGCACGGGAAGGCGGCCTTGAATGGTTGCTGGCGGCTGTGGCGCGTTCCGGGGCGGAAATCATTGCCGAAGGCACGCGCGCACCATTGCGAATCTGCGCCAATCCGCACTGCGGACTGTTCTTCTACGACGACTCGCGCACGCTTCGACGCCGCTGGTGCTCGATGGCGCTTTGCGGCAACCGCAGCAAAGTGGCGGCGTTTGCGCGCCGGCACGCGCCTGCCCGCGGCGCAAGGGCCTGACACATCCTCATTTGATGTACTTGGGCTGTTCACCCTTGGCCCAGGGCTCGTAGTTGTGAGCGAATACCAACCGCTCGGCGAGCGGCGGGTGGGAGTACAGCCAGAAGGTAATGAAGGGCGGGGGATTGGGGTCCGCCAAATCCAGCTCTCCCATAACCTGAAAGGCGTGGGCGGCAACCTCATCTGAGTTTGGAACCAGGCCATGAATTACCTCTAACCCGTACACATCCGCGGCATGTTCTTCCGCACGGCTGAACCAATTCATGACAGGCGAAGAGAAAAACAGTAAGACTTGCAGAAGCAACAGAATTACTGCCAGCGAGGCCCAATCTTCCGCGCCGAGAATCTTCCAGTCCCTTCCCCACCGGTCAAGCGACCAATGCAATCCCCGAAACAGCAGATAGAGCGCGATCAAAAGACCCGCCGCTCCGGCCAAGACACCTTTCAGGACGTGCCCGAGGACGTAATGCCCTAGCTCGTGACCAATGACAAATAGCGCCTCGTCATTCGTGGTTTTTTGCAGGGTCGTGTCCCAGATGACCACGCGTTTGGAAGTCCCCAGGCCCGTCACATACGCGTTGATCTCGTTTGTCTTGCGGCTTGCAACCATCAGAAACATGCGCTCGGGCGGAATCGGAACCCCCGCGCGACTGGTTAGTTTCCCGACGGAAGCAACCAGGTCAGGATGTTGATTGCCAAGCGGTTCGAACTTGTCAAACAAGGGATCAACAACGAGAGGTATGATCACAACCAGTAAAATCATAATCGCAACAGCGGGAAACCAGAAATAAAACCACCATCGGCGCGGACTTAGGCGCATGACGGCAAACAAAATCACTGCTAGCACGAGCCAGATTGCCAGAACCACCATCTGCCCCTTGGTCCAATCCCAAAACCACGAGCCCCAGCCTTGCACGGACTGTTCGTATTGCAGAGACAGCCGGTGCCAATAAATTCGCAGGGGTAGCGCGAGAACACCAAGAAGCAGGCGAAGGAGTGGAACGAAAACCAGACCCTGCACCCAGCGGCTTTGGCTGACGCCTTCGGCGATGTCGCGGAAGCGAGCGGCGATTCCCAGCCGAAGGATTAAGAAGAGGAAAAGGGCGCTCAGAAAATAAGAAACGAAATAAAGCGTGTACTCTGCGCGGGAGTAAGCCACCGCCTTTTTGTAGCGCTCATGAGAGAGCGTGTACTGTTCCGTTTTTGTCTGTTCGGTTGTGCTCTCCACCAGCGGCGGAATTTCATTCGCCGGCGGCAGTTGCGCGGATGTTCCCGATGGACTCCTGTCCTGGGCCAGTAAGGGCAGCGGATTTGCAAATTCTTTAACGGCGAAGACCAGCAGTGCCAGGAGCGGCAAGCAGAAACGGCGATGGGCGATCCATCGTCTCATGCGGAGTCCTTACGGTTTTTCAAGGTCAAGTGTCCTTGCATACGGCGACTGCGCGGCCCGGTGCCGCGAGTATGTTGTACCGTCTTTTCGAAAACAAGTGTCCATCCTCCAAATTGGACGGACAAACCCTGGCATACGTTTCTGTCTCAGGACTGCTAGAACACTCTAAGGAAGAGTCTTTGGATGCGCTGTCTTCAGGCAGTAATTACGAACCGCGCCCGAAGTGGCCACGCCAATGTGCACGAATGACGTCCAGCGCTCCAATTTGTGGTGGCCGTAGTGATGGAAAAGAAAAGATGCGCCGATGGATACTCCGGTGCCTGCCGCCTCAATGCTAGCGAAAGCCGCGTGATTGTCCACCACGTCGTTGGTGAGAAGGATTTCCTGGCGGCCGCGGCGGCGCATGTTCAAAGTCGAGAAATAGTCCAGTGTTCGAGCCGCGCCAACACCCGCGAACAACCAACCATTCTCCTTGTCCCAGAAGCGATGCTCTTGCGCCGAACTCTCTCGCGAATCGGCAAGCGCCTGCGGATTACCCGTAGTTTGTTGCTTGGGCGCTTCTTGGGCCTGGGCCGCGTTTGCGCCGAGGAGAACGACAAAACTCAGAAGGCCCAGCAGACCGGTTCTGTGCAAACGCTTCCTCCGTGGTTGGAACTCTGCGTTTCTTGTGGGTGCGTATTATCTCAGCTTCTGAATTTTTTCTCTCGTAAAACCGCGGCGCGCATTTCTGTTGGCGAATTCGCAACGCGTTCCTGCGCCGGATTGTCATTCTCTCTTGGTAGCGTTATTGTGAAGATTAGCCCAGAAATCAATATGGGGAGGGCATTCATGTCGCGCTCCATTCTCTTTCGAACGCGTCTAGGGGTGATGTTGAGCTTGGCGTTGCTTCCGGCCGCCCGGGCGCAATCGCAGGATTCCGATTCCGTGGCCGAGGCGGCCCGCCGCGCCCGCGAACAAAAAAAGGCCAAGGCCAACAAGCCTGCCAAAGTGATCACCGACGATACCTTCGAAGTCAAAAAGGAAGATGTGCAATCTGCAACCGCAGAGGTGCCGAAAGTGCCGGGCGCGCCAAGCGCGAATGCTCCCACAACCAGCGGCGCCAATCCGACACCGGCGCCGAATGCCAATGCCGCCAACCCTTCGGGCGCAGCAAAAGATGAGAGGCTGAAAAAGGAACTTGCCGACCTTCAAGAGCGGCTAAAAACCGCGCTGACCGATCTGGACTTGCTGCGGCGCGAAAACCGGCTGGATTCGGACACATTCTATTCGAAACCTGACTATGGCAGCGACGCCGCGGGAAAACAGAAACTCGAAGATCAGAAACAGCGCATCGCCGACAAACAGCAGGAAGTCGAAAACATGAAAGCCAAAATTGCGGACTTGGAGAAATCGCTAGGCAGCTCTTCCTCCCCACAACCGTAGCTGGTCAGCGCTTTTCACTTTCGCGCCGCCCTCACGCCGTTTCATTCTGAGCCGCCCGAAGGACAGGCGAAGAATCTCAAACTATGCTTCAAGCACAACGGATGAGTGAGACCCGCTGGTCTCAAGAAGGGGTGCTTTCCGCGTACAGGAAATGATTGTCAGTCGATTCCGTGGATGCGCAAGCTTACGAGCTGGTCGATGGTAAGGTCTTTCATTCCGCGCGACTGGAGCTTGCTGATGTAGTCCGGCGTGACGCCGTGAATGCGCATCGCGATCAGTTGGTCCGGCTCAGGGTGCTGGTAGCCGAGCTTTTGCACCTGCGTGATGAAATCCGGGGAGACGCCGTGAATTCGGAAGGCAATCAGCTTGTCCAGGCCCACGTGGTCGTAGCCACACTTTTTCAATTCGCTCATCCATTCCGGTGAGGCGCCATGGATGCGCATGGCAACGAGTTTGTCCGGATCCGGGTCGTAGCCGGCTGCGCGGACGCTGCGCACCATCTCCGGAGAAACACCGTGGATGCGGAACGCAACTAACTTGTCGCTGTCCGTCACCGTGAGTCCTGCCGACCGAAGGTCAGAAACAAACTCCGGGGAAACTCCATGAATGCGAAAAGCTACGAATTTGTCGCTGTCGGAGACATTCACGCCTGAGGATCGAATCCGGTCAATGAATTCCGGCGTCACGCCATGGATGCGAAAGGCTATCAGCTTGTCTGTATCCAGACCCTGCAGATTCTTCGCCTTGATTTCCCGTGCAAACTTAAGGCTGACATCGTGAATGGCCATGGCCCACTGCTTGTCGCCATCGATTCCGTCGAAGCCTAAGGCTTTCATCTCTTGCGCGTATTTGGCATCGGGCACAAAGTGAAATAGCCCTGCGCCCTCGCCGTCCTTCACGTACCCTTCGCACTCGAATCTGCCCGCGTCTCGCGTGATGGTGAAGTGCGCTTCCTGGCGGCCCGGTTTGGAGAGGTCCAAGCCGACAAGATCGCTCGTTGGCCAGTCCGAGCTGGAATGAAAATGATGGCCGGCACGCGAATCCATCAGCGAGAATTCCACTTTGCCGGGTTCGTCGGAGTGGCGAATGGTCCAATCGCCGCTCTGCGTTTGGCCGCGAAGCGCCGTCGACAGCGCAAACGCAGCGCCGGCAACCACAAGAATCATGCCCATTGCGCGATTTGAATTCATGGTGAACTCCTATTCCAGGTTCAAGAAATCTACAAAACGCCTGCTTGTTTGAGGGCGATCAACTTGTCGAGCGTCAAGTTCTGGAAGCCGTGCTTTCGCGCCTTCTCGATAAATTCCGGCGAGACTCCTTGCACCTTGGCGCCGATGAGTTGGTCAACGTCCAGCTCCTTGAATCCCGCTGCCTGCATGGATTTCACATATTCCGGAGTGATGCCCTGCACCTTCATGCCAATGAGTCCATCCACACTGGGCTTTAGGCCCGTGGCCTGCATTCCCTTGACGTATTCTGGAGTTATCCCTTGCACTTTCATCCCGATCAGTTCTTCGCCGTCAGGTTTGAAACCCAGGGCTTGCATTCCGCGAATGTATTCCGGAGTAATGCCTTGCACTTTGATTCCGATGAGGCTGTCTGGTTCGGCCTTCACGCCGAGCTGGTGCACTTCGTTGGCATATTGAGGAGTGATGCCTTGAACTTTCATCCCAATCAGCTCATCGACATTGAGATTGGGCGAAATGCCGCGCATTTCGCGAATGTATTCGGGAGTGATTCCCTGAACGCGCATTCCCACGAACTCATCTGCACTCGGTTTCAATCCCAAGTCGTGGATTTCTTTGACATAGGAAGGCGTGATGCCTTGAATCTTCATGGCAATCAGTTCATCGGCCGTGAGATTCTTGAATCCGGCGGCTTCCATGGCGTCGAGATACGATTCTTTGTTGGACGATTGGCCACCGGCCTTCTGCTCTTTGTCTTGATCCTTGTCCTTAGCTTTGTCTTTGCTGGCCGGCTCGGTGGAAGCAAAATGCCTGGCCGGCGAAGTAGTGGCATTCGCAGGCCGCACCACAATCACGCTGCCGCTTCCTTGTTCTTGTGTAGCAAGCAGGCTGCTCGCTTTTTCCATCTGGACGCCGGGTTTATTTCCCAAAGCCGCGTGCGCCACTCCCCAAAACGCATTGCCCGCAAGTATCGCTCCTGCTAGGCAGGCGACGCCTACCGCCAAACCGGTAACGCGGACGCGGCCAACAGGCCCATCTAGACCGAGCAAGCGAACGACGCGCTGAGATAACGGGCTTCGATTCGCAGCCATCATAAGAGAAGGGGCTGTGCGCCATCCCTCCATCAAGGCCAACGCCCTCGCGTAGCTGACCGCGTTGCCGCAAATTGCGACCGCTTCGTCATCGCAGCAGTGTTCGCGCTCGATGCGAATCCGCTGGCTTACCCACCAAACCGCGGGGTGGTAGAACAGCAGCGTTTCGACGCCAATCTGGAAGAGGTTCACGAAGCAGTCCAGCCTGCGAATGTGCGCCAGCTCATGCGCGATGACCATTTCGATCTGCTCTTCGCTGAGGCCGGTCAGCGTTCTCGCTGGCAGCAGGACGATGGGGCGAAACCATCCCAATACTGCAGGCGCATCAAGACGCAAACATTCGGAATACTTGATGACGCGATCAAGGCCCATCCGGCGCTGCAGAGCCAAACACTTTTCGTAGAGTTCCCTCGCCACGGGCCTGATTTCTTTGCGCCGCATCCTCTCAATCAGGAACAACCCGCCTGCAGTTCGCAAACTCAGCAGGACCACGCCTAGAAACCACGCCTCCACGAACAAGAGCATTCCAGCAGCCTGCACAGCCGGAGTTTCCAGCGCCGGGGCGCTCGGGCGTGCCTGGACGGATACGCCTTGCACCGGTTTCACCGCGCTGGCCAATGGCCTTTGCGCCCCGTACGTAACGGCCGGAACTCTTTGCTGTTTGAGGCTTGTGAACGTGATCACAGGAGCTACAAACATCATAACCAGCGTGATCACTGCCAGCGCATAGCGGGTGGTGGCCCGGCGGCACAAGTTGTTCGCCACGGCAAACAATGCGGCAAGCGCCGCGCCTTGCCAGACAAAGTGCACCAATGTCCAGCCTAAGGCTTGCAGCAACCCGGGAGAAATTCCGTGCACGAAGTTCCTCATCGGCTTCTCCTTTCGTGCTCGTCGAGCAAGCGCCGCAGCTCTTCGAGTTCCTTCCTGGACGTGCGGCGCCCTTCCAGGGCATGCATCAGCAATTCGCTGGCGGAACCTTCAAAAACGCGCTGCAAGACGTCACCCACCAGTTGACGTTTGGTTTCCGTGGCTGGCTGGCATGCTTCATAGACGTGCGCGCGCTGGCCTTCGTCTCTGCGGACGCTGCCCTTGGTGGTCATAATCTGGAGGAGTTTCAGGACTGTGGTGTAGCCAAGAGCCTTCTTCTCGCTGAGTTCTTCGTGGACCTCGCGGACAGTGGATGGTCCGCGGGCCCAAAGGACCCGAAGGATTTCAAGTTCGGAAGCGGTGGGCTTCTGCGGCGAATCTCTGAGCATGGGCGGAGCCTACTACGAAGATTTTCGTATTGTCAACGAAAATCTTCGTAGCTCCTATATCTGCCTCGCTTCCGGGCCTGCCCTTTGGCCGCTTGCAGCAGATTTGGCTATTTCGGCTCGAGGACCAACGGAAGGCCGTTCTTCGCGTTTCCGACTATCACCACTTTAGCGTTTGCGCTGGCCGCCAGCTTTTCGGTGGCCTCGATGCCCTTCCATTCCAACAATTGCGCGCTGATGCCCGTGGCGACGATCTTCTGGAAGTCGGCAATGCCTTGCGCCTCGATGCGCTTCCGCTCGGCTTCTTGCTTTTCCTTCTGAAGGATAAAGTTCATACGCAGGGCGTCCTGTTCGGCCTGCTGTTTTGCCTCGATGGAACTCTTCAGCATCGCCGGAAGCTGAACGTCACGGAGCAGAACGTTCTCGACGATGACGCCGCGTGGCGCAAGCTCCTTCGTCAGAGCGTCTTGAATCTGCTGCTGCACCAGTTCTCGCGCGTTGGTATAGAGAGCGTTCGCGGAATGCGCCGCGGTAGACGTGCGAATCTCTGACCGCAGCGTCGGTTCCACGATTTTTTCCCCATAATCCGCACCCACCTTTTGGTACACTTCCGCAGCCTTGCCCCTGTCCAGGTGAAACAGCAGCGAGGTGTCTAGCGCCAGCATCAAGCCTTCGTTAGAGGGGACGTTGGCGCTTTCCTTCACCGATTGTGTTTGGATAGAGAGTTTCTGCACCGACTTCAAAGGATTCACCAGGTGAATCCCTTCTCCCAGCACGTCTCCCGTAACTTTGCCGAAAAGCGTTAGCACGCCTACGTTTCCCGTCGGAATGGACGTAGTGCTAGCTAGAAGCAGGATGAGCAGCAGTGCCAGAGCCACTAACTGCAAGAATCTCCTTCCGGCGCCGCTCAGATTCGGCATCGCGGGCAAACCACCACCTATTTCAAACCTTGTTGGGTTGGGCATTTTCGTCCTCCGTATCGCGGCTGGTCAAAAAGGGCGTTTAGGCCGCGCCACTCTCACTAGGTACTACGCAAAAACACTTGGCCGATTTCCAGGCCCGGTCCTGCGAAGCACGGGCGCCCACGCCCATGAGCAGCCTGGAGGGGCCTGGGCAGGCTCTGCGAGCTGAGCAACCTTACCACAATATGTTGTAGCATTTTTGCTTGACACCACAGGCATCTCGAGGGCAGAATTCCCGCCATCAAAGCTTCTGTTCCCGCGCGTCCCCGTGAACCGAATTGTTTGCAAACTTTCTGGCAAGGCGCGGCGAGCAGATGGGCCGCCGGGGAGCTCGTCCTACTGTTGAAATGCAACGGCTGAGAGGTTGCATTTCCGGGACAGACGAGTCGTGCGGCTGCTGAGGGAGAAGCGATGCAATATCTGCCAGGTTTCACCGTGCAATGCATTAATCCACTGTGTGAAGCCCGCGGTCACTGGCTGCGCGCCGACGCCACGACTCCCCTCGGCATTGACGGCCGCTGTCCGTGCTGCGGGGATTTCCTCCGCAACGTGCCCCCGCCCCTCAGCCCGCACTTTCGCATGCGGCCCCGACAGCTTACTGCGCGCCCGCTGCGCCCGCGTCCTCGGTGAGGGTTCGCAAGCTTCTGTTCATACCGATTTAGCCGGAACCGTGAGTGCGGAGACCTTCCTGGCCTTTGCTTTCTGAAGCATCTCCCAAACGGCGGCAGCATTGCGGTCCCACGTCCAATCTTGCGCTGCCTCTGCCGCCGCTTGCCCTATTTGCTCGCGGAGTTGCGCGCTGCCGAACAGCTTCCGGACAAGTACTGCCAACGTCCGTGTGTCATGTGGATCCCGAAGAATGAAGCCGTCAACTCCATCTCGCATCCGCTCTGACACCCCGGCGTTGCAGGAGGTAATCACGGGCAAGCCACAGGCCATGGCTTCCGCCACCGGCAGCCCGAAAGGATCTTCGCGGCTGGGGCCTACATATAAATCAGCGGCAGCGTAGAATCTGAGCACATCCGGGTGGGGCTTTTCCCAATGGCAGCGTTCGAGGACGCCAAGCTGCCGTGCAATTTGACGAAAGGGAGCAGCGTCGTCACTTCCCACAACGATTAAATGGAGCCGGAGTTCCGGAAGGATGCTCAGAGTCTCTAGGACAGTGACAAGACCTTTCGCGTGCCACGCGTTTCCAATCAGCAGCAGCACGAAGTCGTTGTCGCCAAACTTCCAATTCGCCCTGGCTTCCAAACGGCGCGCAGCCCGGGCGGTGCGGGAAAACCCGGCGGTATCCACGCCATTGAGTATCACCAGCACGTCCTGCCGATGAAAGTACGAAGCAAGTTGCCCGGCGGTGCGGTTTGAAACCGCAGCCAGATCCACTTGCGGCTTTGTGTAGAGGCAGCGCTCAGCATAGGTAATCAGCGAGTAGTACATTCGCCGATGCAGGTTGCGGAGAAAACCGGGCGAAGCAGAGGATTCCTCTTCCCGCCATAATTCCCGGAAGCGCTGAAAGACGGCGTGGACGAGCACGACATCCGCATCAAGGCAATTGATGCCGGGAGAGAACACAAGATCGAAAGAACGCCCACCGAAGAGTCTGTGCCAACGACGTAGTATGTGATTAAAAGAAGTCCAGGAAAGATATTGAAGGACATGCGGACCGGGGACGGATGGAACTTTGTGCCAGAAGATGACCCCGGAATCGGGAGTGTCTTTGCTCCGCGGATCGGTAATTGTCAGATCAGCGACGCGCTGGGCGTAGAGATGAATCTCGCAACCATATTGGAAGGCGAGACGTTCCAGTTGTTCCGCGAGAACTCTTTCGGTGCCATGGCTGCGGTCCACGAAGGGTGAGACGACAGCGAGACGCAAGTCAGGCAATCCTGGGCTTGTACGGCAGCGGCTGGCTTGCAACAGTGGCAAACTGTGCGGAAAGAGCGATAGAAGGAAGGCGGAAGAGGATTCCCAGAAGCAGCCATAGATAGGCATTCATCAGGAAATCCTCGTAAGCCTGCATGGCGGAAAACGTCATGGGAAGAAGGAGGAGGCCAGCATACCAAAAGATCATAAAAGCGATAGGAAACCACGGCGAGCCCCTTAAGGTCCTCACGACGCGCCACGCCGAAATGACGATGGCAAAGGACATGACCAGCCAGAGGATAAGGCCTCCAATCCCCATTTCCACGACCAGGTCGCCAAATCCGCTCTCCACCCACCCCACTGGAGGCTTCGCGTGAAAGTATTTCGCAACGTACTGTGTGCCTAAAGAAGTGATGCCAATGCCGTAGCCGTACGGCCAGCGCTCGTAACCAAAAGCGCCGAGGAAATTGTCGAGCGGGTACTGCCAGCTTCGAAACTGCAGCTGGCTGGCGCTGCTGCTGGGCAACAGAGTTTCTGAGTAGAAGGCCACGCGGGATAGGAGTGCTTCCGGAAAGAAGAAAAATATAAGGGCAATCCCCAGCGCCGTCCCCATGACGGTGCGCTGAAGGCTGCGAAGTACGCGCACTACTTCCCCCTGCCGCCACGGAGCGCCCCAAAAAAAAGCAAGGCTGCCAATCAGAGTTGATCCGGTGCACCAGAGAACGACTCCCCGGGAAGAGCACAAAGCGATGGCCGCTGCCGTCAGGGCGAGAATCGCGAACGCGAGGAATCGACCACGCTTTTGTCGCAGCAGGAGATGACTGACAAACCCGAGGACGAGCAGCCAGGTCACCATAAGAAAATTCGAAAACCGGCCGGTGCTGACGAAGACGGAGTTCGGGCGATAAAGGGTAGCCCCGGAAATCGGCGCGACCCGGTAGTTGGTGCTCAGTTCGCGAATCTCATCAGCAATGCTGGTCGGATTCAAGAACGTATGACCAAGAATGGCCTGGGCTATGCCGAGGGAAACGATGATGCCGGCCAGAACAAGATTCACAAAGAAAAAGCGGCGCAAGTCTGCCTCGGAATTGAGAAGTGCGTAACCCACGAAAAACAGCGGCACATAATAGAAGAACAGTTTGAAACCGAGGAGGCCATAAAGGATGTGTGTGGAAGCGGGGTTGAAAATCTGCGCGAAACCCATCCAAACCAGGAGCAGCAGCGGTACAAGAAAGGGGGGACGGAACAAGGGAACCTCTTTGCGCCGATAGGCCAGAAAGAAGGAAACGTAGACGGCCAGGACAAGAACATCCTTCGCGAAGAAAATGGCCATATTGTTGCCAAGGTATTTCCGGGCAAAATCCTCGAACAAGAGCCAGGCGAGGAATAAATACAGCCCATTTCGCCAATTGTTGAAAATGGCGACGATGAAGCCACAGCCCGCAATGGCCAGGGCAACATACCAGAGACCAGTCGTGTCATCGGCGACAATAAAGCCGGCAATTTTATACGCAGCGACCAGACCGCCCGCTAGGAGCACTAAACCAAAGAGCGCACTGCGCCGAAATTGTTGCGGCAAGATGCCCGAGCCGGGTCCCATGAAACGATCTCCCAAGCGATTATGGCTGAGAAGCAGCGTTTGAGGAAAGGCGCTCCCCTTTTAGTGACCTGGTATCCTCTGACTGGCGCCCAGCAGGTCGCGATACTCGGATACCATGCGCTCAAGCGTGTAGAGACTCAGAGCGCGCTCGCGCGCTTGCTTTCCAAGTTCTGATATCCATTCGGGCCGCTTGATGACCTGCTGCATGCGATCGGCCAACTCAGGCGCGTCACCTGCGGCAAAGGTGAGTCCGGCATCTCCAATTTCTTCTGCTAACCCTCCTATCCTTGAACCGATAATGAGTTGGCCTTGCATCATTTGTTCCAGAGCTGAAAACGGTGCGGCATCCTCCCAGATGGACGGCATGATGCTTACAGACACTCGGGTAAGCGCGGCCCTCAGCTTGTCGCCTGTTAGAAATCCGAGGAATTCCAAGCACCCAGCCAGTTCCAACGTAGCAGCTTGCTTCTTCAAGGCCTGCCTTTGAGGCCCATCACCAATAATCAAGACTCGAAAATTGCAGCCTCGCTTCTTGAGGATGCTCGCCGCGTCGATTAAGACGTTGACTCCTTTTTCCGCGACCAGTCTGCCCACATAGGCAAAGCAAACAGCGCCAGATTGATTGGCTTCCATCATTTTTCCGGCGCCGACCGCGTCTGAAACACCATTTCGAATGACCCGGGCCCGCGGCAAAGCAATGCGTTCGGAGACATGCTGAGATACGGAGACGTTGGAATCTGCCATCCGCGCGAGGGCTCTGCGTAGGAAAGTAAGAAGGAGCAGCCGTATGCTTCAGGTCCAACCGCTGTCCGCTCGGTTGCATTTTACGCACTCCCAGAACCTCATTGCCGCAAAGTGTCCCGGACAGGACTGGTGCGACGGAAGATGAAACAAGAGTCCGTTCGGGCAGATGGATTGGTAGCCGTGATGCGTCAGAATCGGGCGCTTTCGCTGAACCAGGGCAAAAAGCAAAGGCAGGATGGCGGGCCCGACGAGAAGCACTCTGTCCGCGGCACCAGCCAGCTGCCATAGCTTTTTAGCGCCCGGCCTGCGGACCACCTGAAAGGTTGCTTCAGGCAAATTTTCGCTGTCCGGCGCCGGGATTTGCGTGACGATCGTCACCTCAAAGCCTTGAGCGCCATTCTCGCCGCGACCGCGCGTAAGTTCGCGCGCCAAGTCCATTGCAAAAGTTTCGACTCCGCCGATGCTCGGAGCGAAAAAGTGAGAATAGATTAGCAGCTTCATTTTGCGCGACGTTCCGGTCCGCCTGCTAAGGTATCACTGGCGGAACTCGTGCGCACTGGCGACGGCCCCGCTCCGATTGAAGCGCTGACTATTCGAATTCCTGAACATGCTAAGCTAATCAGCGATGAACGGCAGTTCCCCCTTTGCGTCGCAAACCAGTGACTTGTAAATCGTTCCTCCAAAACTCCTTGGTACATTTTCTATGATGAAGCGTTGCGTGGCTCTGCTGGGGCGGCCAGACACACCAACTGATGGTGTTGAGGATTACTGCGTATTCTTGAGCCAGGCGCTGGAGGAGCAAGGGATCTCACTCGAACTGTCTCGTGTGAAGTGGATGGAAAACGGCTGGCGCGAGGCGCTCCAGGAAGTGCGCAAGAAGGCCGAGGAACGCAGGGGCGCCTGGTTCCTCGTGCAATACACCGCGCTGGCGTGGTCGAGGCGCGGGTTTCCCCTGCGTGTTCCGAGGATCATGCAGTTTCTAAAAAATTGCGGCGCACGATGCGTCATCGTCTTCCATGACGCCGTTCCTTACGCCGGCAGCCGGTGGATTGATCGTTTGCGGCGGAGGGTGCAAGTCCACATCATGCGGCGCGCGCTGCGCATCGCCGACTTGGCGGTTTTCCCGGTACCTCCTGAAAGAGTCTCGTGGATTCCCGACAGTTCAAAGAACATCGCGTTCATTCCTGTTGGGGCGAATTTACCAGCCGCCGAAAGAGCTTGGTCGATGGATAAAAATAGAAGTGATGGTGCGTCGACCGTCTGCGTTTTTTCTGTGTCCACCGGCGCTTATAGGGAATCCGAACTGGAACGGGTCGAGGCGGCCTTGCGTTTCAGTTCACAAAAATTGGGGAAGGTGCGGCTGATCGTCGCGGGCCGCAACTCCGAAGAAGCGGGAAGAGAACTACGCGAAAGGCTCGCAGGTACCGCGGTTGAGGTTGTCATCCATGGGATTTTGCCGGCGGAAGAAGCCGTCTGCGTACTGGGATCATGTGATGTAATGCTGTTCCCTAAAGGGGACATTTCTTCGAGGCGAAGCAGCGCTATTGCGGGCATCGCCTGCGGTTTGCCGATGGTTGCGCCGGAAGGTTCAGAAACGGCGGCGCCGCTGACCGAAGCCGGTGTCGTACTGGTTCCTGCAAAAGCAAATAACGAGTTCGGGCCAGCCCTGGTCCGGATTCTGTCTGACGACGCCTACCGCGAATCATTAGCGGCACGAAGCCGCCGCGCGCAGGAGCGTTATTTTTCTTGGAGCGCCATTGCCGCGCAGTACGCTGAAGCCCTGCGCATCGCCGAGAAGGAAATCCATAGAGACTAGGAAGGCGCAACGTGCGGAACAAAGCACTTGCCGTTTGCGATTTCACAGCCACGAAGGCTGTGCTAGACTTACTTAGTTCCGCAGGGGTTTGCGGTTCACCGTAAGTCTCCGCACTGGTGTCGTTTCCTTTGCGACTGTGAATGAGCGGTTTCGTCTGACGCCATTGCGGCGCGAAATTGCATCCAACGATGGCCCAGGCCATGCCGGGCCACGCGAAAAACGAGGATTTGTTATGTCCGGGCATTCAAAATGGGCCACGATTAAGCACAAGAAGGCGGCTACCGACGCCAAGCGTGGCCGCGTCTTCACAAGAATCATTCGGGAAATCACCATTGCCGCTCGCATCGGCGGCGGCGACGCGAATTCCAACCCGCGTCTGCGCACCGCGATTCTCGCGGCGAAAAACGAAAACATGCCGAATGACAATATCGAGCGCGCCATTTTGCGCGGCACGGGTCAGCTCGAAGGCGAACAGTACGAAGAAGTGACCTTCGAAGGATACGGACCAGGCGGCGTGGGCATGTTGATTCAGGCGGTCACTACAAACCGCAATCGGCTGGTCGGTGAGTTCCGCCATGTGATGAGCAAGAATGGCGGGAACCTGGCGGAAGCGGGCGCGGTGGGATGGATGTTCCACCGGAAAGGAGAAGTCTCGGTCCCCAAGGAAGCGGCTAGCGAAGACAAACTGCTGGATTTGGTGCTTGACGCCGGTGGGGAAGATTTGAAGGACGATGGTTCCTCCTGGTACATCGTCACGCCGCCGGAGGCTCTTGAAAAGGTGAAGGACGCGCTTACGAAAGCGGGAGTAAAGCCGGCCTCGGCGGAAATTGCTATGGTGCCGCAGAACTACATCAAGCTCACCGGGCCGCAAGCAGTGCAGATGGTGCGGCTCGTGGAAGCGCTCGAAGAACACGACGACGTGCAGCATGTGTACGCCAACTTCGACATCGACGAATCGGAAATTCAGGCGGCGGTTGGCGCGAACTAACTGCGCATAGTTTCATTTCACAGTGCGGTTATTTCTGAAAGGCTGCTGCAATCGCCTTCGCCCAATGAGAAAGATGATTTAGCGACTCCGTGTGCGTGGGGTCGAGGTGCAGCGGAGTGATGGAAACGGCGCCGGAAAAGATCGCGGCGTAATCGGTGTCAGGCTCGACGTCCTTGTCGATGCGTTGCTCGAACAGCCAGAAATAGCTGCGGCCTCGCGGGTCTTTTCCTTCGCTCAACTGGTTGCGCGTGATTTTCTTCGACTGCCGCGTGAATTTCACTTTGCCGTTCCACGGTTCCGGCACGTTCACGTTGAGCAGCACCTGGTCGGGCAGGCCTTCCTTGAAAATCATTTCCGCTGTTGCCCGCGCGACACGTGCGGAATTCTCAAATTTCACATTTTCTTTCTTCGAACACAGCGAAATCGCCACCGACGGAATGTGGTGCAGCGCGCCTTCCCGCGCCGCCCCTACGGTTCCCGAGTAGTAGACGTTCTCGCCCAGATTCGCGCCGTGGTTGATTCCGGAAATCAGCAAGTCCGGCTTTTCCGGCAAAAGCTTGTGCAGCGCCACGATCACGCAGTCCGCCGGCGTCCCGTCGATGGCCCATTCGCGCTCCACAACCCTGTTGCATACGATGGGCTGCCGCAGTGTCAGCGACTGCGCTGTCCCGCTCTGCTCGCGGCTCGGCGCAACAATGTGCACCGTCGCGAAATCCGCCAGCGCCCCCGCCACCGCCCGCAGCCCTTCTGCCTGATACCCATCATCGTTGGTTAAAAGTATGTTCGTCATTTGCGTCGTTTTGAGGGACAGTTTTCTTCACTGGATTCCCCTTGTTCTGGCTAAGCGCCTGCCTCTTCTTATCTGGCTCAATTTCACTTTATTTTTCACCCATAACCATAGGAGGCCATACGGCAGGGCTCCGAGAAGCAAAACGCTAACAAACTCAGGTTTGTGCCAATGGTGGTCTGCCGCATACCAAACAAGAAATACCATTCCCGAAATCACTAGGGCCCAGTTTAGAAAATGAGTCGCAATCGCAAACCAGGGCCACTGATCTGTTTGATGCTTGTATGCTTTCCAGCCTCTAACAGTTGTGCGGCCATCTTGAAGAATACTTCTTATCGTCGATGGAAGCATTGGCGAGCGCCTCGCCGCAATTAGAGAGTGCGGTGAAGTTAAAATGGTCGGGACGGCGAGATTTGAACTCGCGACCTCACGCACCCCAAGCGTGCGCGCTACCAGGCTGCGCTACGTCCCGACCGGCGAGTTGACGACGATGCGGCGGGGAACTGCGGGGGCCGAATCGCCGTCGCGTCTTTCACTTGCAAGGCTATCACCGCCGTTCGAGAAGCGTCAAGAAAGCGTGCAGCGCGTCGCGAAGATCGAGCAGCATCCTGCGGCTGAGCAGCTGCGACGCACCGTCGCCGGCGTGATTCGAGCCGTGCACTGAATCGTCCGCGGCGCCTTTTTCGCGAAGGCGCCGGCGCGCGCCGGCAATCGTGAATCCTTCATCGTAGAGAAGGCGCTTGATACGGAAGACCATGTCCACGTCTTGCTGGCGATAGACGCGACGGCCCGCGTTGTCCTTGGTTGGCGCCAGCATGGGAAACTCGGTCTCCCAATACCGCAGCACAAACGCCTTCAGGTCGGCCAGGCGCGCGACTTCGCCGATGGCGTAGACGCGCTCTTCCGTGGCTGTTCTGGTCGCGATGCCGTTGCCTGCCATGTCTCGGTCCTACAGGACGCCCGCTATCGTAGCAGTTTGCGAGACGCTGCTGTAGTGGCTTGTGATCATTCGCCACCGCCAGAAGTGGCGCGGGCGCGTTTCTCGCGTTTGCGCAGGCGCTGCACGAAACGCACGGGAGTACCGGTGAAATCGAACTTCGCGCGAAGCTGGTTTTCCAGGAAGCGCTCGTAGCTGAAATGCAGCGGCGCTTTTTGGTTTGTAAACAGGAGAAACGTAGGCGGCGCAGTCTTTGCCTGCGTGACGTAGTAGATGCGCACTGGCCGCGCTTTCGGCGTCGTTCCGCGCTGGAGATCCACTTCCTGCTTTAGCCAGTTGTTCAAGGCAGGAGTGGGAATGCGGCGGCGGCGCGCATCCGCGCATTTTTCGATCAGTGAGAAAAGCTTTTCGGCGCGCTCGCCTGTTTTCGCCGAAAGAAAAACGATGGGCGCGTAGCTTAGAAACTTCAATTTCGCGCGAATCATTTTTTCGTAGTCGAACATTAGCTTTCCGGGATCGACACGGCTCGAATTCTCCGTGTGAGGTTTGACAGATTTCCCACCCTTTGCCGAGGAAAACGTGGGCCACCCGCCGCCTTTGGAGGATTTGGACTCGCTGCGCGCAGCCGCTTCCCGTGCGGCGGCGAGGGCCAAATCCCATTTGTTGATGACGATGACGACGGAGCGGCCAGACTGCTCGGCGTAATTGGCGATCTGTGCATCGCCCTGCGTGACGCCTTGCTCGCCATCGACGACGAGTAACGCCACGTCGCAGCGCTCCAGGCCGCGGCGCGCCATCACCACGCTCAGTTTTTCCGCGACGAGCTTGGTCTTGCCTTTGCGGCGAATGCCGGCGGTGTCCACAAAGCGATAGTTGCGGCCGCCGAGCGTGATTGCCGTGTCCACGTTGTCCATGGTCGTGCCGGGAATTGGCGAAACGATGGAGCGCTCCTCGCCGACGAGCCGATTCAGCAGCGTTGATTTGCCGACGTTAGGGCGGCCGATGATGGCGACCTCGATGGGCGCAGATTCCATTGGCAGTTCGACAGCTGGAAGCTCCGGCGCAGCGGCTGGCTGTGACGGGGCCGCCGGGAAGAATTGCGCGAGGGCATGGTCGAGAAGATCGTCGACGCCGGTGCCGTGTTCGGCTGTGATCGGGAAAACTGGAACGCCGAGCGAATGAAACGGCGCAGCATTCGCTTCCTGCGAAGGCGAATCGACTTTGTTGACGGCCAAAACGAATGGTTTGCCCGTGGCGCGCAGGAGGCGAGCCAGCTCTTCGTCGAGCGGCGTGAGGCCGGCTTGGCTGTCCACCACGAGAACGAGCAGAGCGGCCTTTTTGATAGCCACTTGAGCCTGGCGAAAGATCTCCTGCGGGATGAGCGCCTTTTCGTCGGGAATGATTCCGCCGGTGTCCACCACTTCCAGAGTTCTGCCGCGCCATTCGGCTTTGCCATAAATGCGGTCGCGGGTGATGCCCGGCTCGTTGGTGACGATGGAGCGGCGCGAACTGGTCAAGCGGTTGAAGAGCGTGGACTTGCCAACGTTGGGGCGTCCGACAATAACGAGAGATGGAAGGCGTGCAGTCATGAATTTCGGTGGCGAAGCAATCTTCCAATGTATCGCAAGAAAACGCGAGCAGGAAGAAGGGGATGCGGGCGCGAGGTCAGACGGAGAATAAGGGATGAATCAGAAAATTCTCAAATACTAAGGCTAGCGCAGACATCGGGTTGGCGCTTGAGGACGGCGGCTTCAAGATACGGAATTTCATAACGGAATTTCATTTAAGAGATACCTGGAGTGAATTTATATCTAATTTATATGTGCAAAACATTGGTAATAAGGGACATAGATGCGAGAGACAAATTGGCTATGGATATGCAATTATGCGAGCTCGAGAGTGTGAACTGCTCTCAGTTGTGCGTGGGGACGTACTACTGGGGCAGTTGATAGCTTAGGTCGGCTGTTTAAGTTTCAGTTTTTATGGATGCCGACTCTTTCCGTTATTGACGAGGCAGATCTAGATGCCGTCGTTGCAACCTCATTTTCAAATTTTATACGGTTCGAAGGTACGGGTGTGCAAGGTTCATTGAGCGGGATGCGACACTTCCAGGAGGGTAATCGAATGTTGAGCAAGAGAGTGACGATTGCTTTGTGTTGTTTTTTTGCTTTGTGTATCTATTCTCCGGTAGTTATGGGACAGACCGCGGGTACGGGAGTCATCGTTGGCACGGTTACGGATCCATCCGGAGCCGCAATCGCCGGAGCGACGGTCACCTTAACAGACACCGCAACTAGCGCGGAGAGGACAGCAATCACGAACGATTCGGGAAGGTACGACTTTCCCAACGTGCAGCCTGGGAAGTACAACGTCACCATCAGCAAGACGGGATTTCGCCAAGCAAAGTTTGCCAATCAGCAAATAGTTGTCGGGGAACAGCGCACATTAGACACCAAGATGGAGCTGGGTGCAGCAACAGAAGTTATTGAAGTGGTCGCGACCAACACGGAACTGCAGACCATGAATGCGACCGTTGGCAACACGATTACAGGTGTGGCCTTGGACTCTCTGCCTAGTATCGGGCGCGACGTGAGCACCTTCGTCACGCTGCAGCCCGGTGTTGCACCCGACGGCAGCGTAGCAGGTGCAATTTACGATCAGAATTCGTACCAGCTGGATGGTGGAAATAACTCCAACGACATGGACGGCACCATGAACGTATACACGCCCAGCGGCGCGGGTGACCCATCGGGCGGTTCGGTCAACTCCTATGTCACAGGGACAGGCGGCGGAGGGCCAACGGGTGTAATGCCGACCCCGGTAGACAGCATTGAGGAATTCAAGGTTGGGACCACCAATCAAACCGCCGACTTCAATAGCTCCGCAGGAGCGCAAGTATCCATGGTGACTAAGCGAGGCACCAATCAGGTACACGGCACAGTTTACGAATATTATTTCGACAACAACTGGAATGGAAATACCTGGGACAATAACGCCAACGGCGCTCCCCGCGCGAGTTATCACTACAACCGCTTTGGCGCCTCTGCTGGCGGTCCGATTATCCCGAAGGTAATCCTGGGCGGCAAGTGGTACTTCTTCGGGAATTACGAGGGGTTCCGCTGGCCCAATTCCGAGACACTCTATAGACTCGTGCCGTCCGCCTCGATGAAACAAGGGATCTTGCAGTTCAAGGATTCGAGCGGCGTTATCCAGCAATATAACCTTAACCCAGCCAATGGACCTTTGACGGCGACGTGCGGGGCGGCGGGGACGAGTCCATGCGATCCCCGGAACCTCGGAATCAGCCCCACGATGCAGGCTCTATGGCAATTTATGCCGGGGTCGAACAGTTCCTGCGGACCGCTGGGCAGTAAGTGCGATGGTCTGAACACCCAGGGATTTCGCGGAAACCTGAGCCTGCCTTGGACGGAGAACTTTGGAGTCGGGCGGCTCGATCACGACTTTAGCTCGAAGTGGCATTTCACGGCGACTTATCACATTTATAAGCTGCTGAGAGAAACCCACAACCAAGTAGACATCGGGGGCTTCTTTCCTGCCGACAAGCTTGGCGTGGCCTCTTCGATACACAACCGCCCACAGCAGCCTAGCTACTACACTGCCGGTATGACCACAAATATAACTAACAATGTTACTAATGACTTCCACTTTAGTTACGTGCGCAATTACTGGGCACGGTATTTTACGGGAGGGCAAGGGCCGGGTGGACCGGGGGTCTCCCAGCAGCCGCAGTTATCTGGTCTAGGCGGGGCACTGCAGCCCCAGGGCGAGACGAGGACCGGTGTGCTTGCTCCTTACAACCTTGACACACAAAACGTACGAACGCGTTTCTGGGATGGCCAAGACACCATGTTCCGCGACGACGTCTCTTGGATCAAGGGTAAGCACTTCTTGCAGTTCGGTGGAACTTACCAGCGTAACTTCAACTGGCACCAACGCACCGACAACGGCGGCTCTGTCAACAATGAGGTCGTATACGATCTTGCTGGCGGCGGAAATGCCACCGACAGCTGCAATCCAGGCAGCGGCGTAGATATGACAGGGTTCATTCCTGCTGCGATCCTCGCCTTAGCGACCCCCTCGTCCCCGTGCCCCAAGGCCTTGAAAAACTGGGAAAGGGACTATGCCATGGTGCTGGGTATGCTGAGCCTGTCGCAGGTGGCGTACACGCGCACGGCTCCGAACCTGGCGCTTCAGCCTATAGCAGCGCCAATCTCTGACCAAAGCACGATTCCCTACTATAACCTTTACGCCAGCGATTCCTGGCGCATGAAGCGGACATTCACCCTAACGTACGGGTTGGGGTGGACACTGGAAATGCCGCCTCATGAAAAGAATGGCAAGCAGATTGTCCTCGTGGGTCCAGACAATAAGCCGCTATCTACTGAAGACTATCTAAGCAAGCGCGAGAGTGCCGCGCTACAGGGCCAGGTTTACAATCCGAATGTTGGATTTTCCCTGGTGCATAACGTTGCCGGCAATCCAAAGTACCCCTATGATCCTTTCTACAAAGGGTTCAGCCCTCGCGTTGCGGCCGCTTGGAATCCAAGTTTCGACAGCGGCTTGCTGAGCGAGCTTTTGGGGCGCAATAAGACCGTCATCCGCGGTGGGTACAGCATTCTCTATGGTCGTCTGAACGGTGTGGCGCAGTTGCTCACCCCCCTGCTAAGCACTGGTCTCATCCAAGCGGTGCAATGCTTCAGCCCGCTCACGAATGGCACCTGTGGAGGAACGTCCACTCCTGGCAATGCCTTCCGCATCGGTCCCACGGATGGCTTGGTGGCCCCCATTACGCCCGGTCTGCCTACCCTGCCCCAACCAGACTTTCCCGGAGTCAATGCGGTGAATGCTGCAACGAGTGAAGCATTGGACCCAAAAACCCGGCCAAGTATAAGTCGCCAATTTGATCTGACCATACAGCGCCAGATAAACAATAAGACGACAATAGAATTTGGCTACATCGGTCGAAAGTACACTCACGATATTCAGGAAATTAACCTCAACGCCGTACCCTACATGATGACGTTGGGCGGGCAATCCTTCGCCAAAGCCTTTGGTCAAATGGCCTGGCAGTATTGCGCTGGCGCAACGTACCCACAAAACAAGCAGAATCTTGCAGGCGGAAACTGCGTTGCCAATTTGGCGGCGGTGACCGACCAGCCGTTCTTCGACGCGGCCTTGAAACCGGCCTACTGTGCGCCTTTCGGAGGAAATTGTGCCCTAGCAGTCGCTTCGAATGAAGGTGGCAACATCGCAGGCAACGCCGTGTGGAGCCTTTGGAGCGACTTGGACAATGGTGCGTTCAACTTTCCGCGTTCCATGATGAACACGCCCATTGCTGGAAACCCCTTGGGCCAAAACGGCCAGTTGACTTCCGGAATTGGTATGACCGTAAGCAATGGCTTCGGCAACTACAACGCCGCATTCGTTTCGGTAAAGATGAGCGATTGGCACGGCTTGACCCTGCAATCCAACCTCACCTATGGAAAAGCGCTGGGTACCGGTTCGATCATTCAGGCCACCAGTTCATGGACTGTTCCTGACGCTTACAACCTGCACAATGCCTATGGGTTGCAGCCGTGGGACCGCAAATTCATGTGGAACCTGTTCTTCGTTTATCAGCCGCCAATTTACAAGGGCCAGCGCGGCGCTCTGGGACGCGTGTTGGGAGGCTGGTCGATTGCGCCCATCCTGACGATCGGGAGCGGATTACCCAACGCAGTTATCCCAACAGACGGCAACCTCCAAAATTTTTACCAAACAGGGGGCGGGCAAGCATTTGGGGAGTCTGACGGGCTGAGTGGCACGTTCTCCGCGTTTGAGAACGCGGTCAACATGTGCGGTCCAGGCGTCGGAGGCAGTTCCCGCCACAACAACCCTACGCCTTCTACATTGTTTCCGGATATTGGCACGGCCTTTTACTCATCCGCAACAGGAGGCCCGGGCCCTGGCATGTTCCAAAATCCGGCGGCCGTTTATAACTGCTTCCGGAACCCGATCTTGGGTATTGACGCAAGTGACGGTGGTGGTGCAGGAATTCTGCGCGGCCAGCCGTACTGGAATGTGGACTTGGGTGTCAGGAAGGACGTCATGATCACGGAACGCGTCCATTTGCAATTCGACGCCAACTTCACCAACGTCTTTAATCACCCGTACCTCGGCGATCCCTACAACGTTCTGGGAGATACGTCTGATTGGGGCGCACTCGGGGGCATTACAGGCGAACTGAACACGGGGTTTGTTCAAGCGAACACTCCGCGAGCCATACAGCTCGGTTTGAGGATAAGGTTCTAACTCAGAAAAACCCAATTTGATCAACCGAGGGGGCCGAAAGGCCCCCTCAATTTTTTGGTGCGGAGGGGTCCTGGTTGGTGTTTGGACCGTACAGCCGGATAAAGGTGTGGCTTGTTTCTGGTAGAGTGCTGTGGGCTGGAGGAACAAAGAGCAGAGATCAAAGAACGGAGATCCGAGAACAGAGATCGGAAAATCAAAGAGCAAGGATGCCGTCCTGAAGGGCGGCGCTACAAAAAAAGCGGAACATACGGACGAGGGATTCCTCGCACGCTCGGAATGACGGCGGTTCGTAGGGCGAGCACCCTATAAAAGTTGGTCGAGAGGAAGGGCGCAGCAGTGCTGCGCCCCTACAAGGGACCAGAGGCCGGCAGGATGCCGGCGCTACGAGAAGCGGCCAGCAATATTGCTTGACTATTGCTAGGCAGCGCGAAGAGGTAAGCGTTGCGGCGATAAGTGTTGGTGATTGAGCGGGTTAGCCAGGCAATAGGGAGCTAGCGGTTTTGCAAGGCTTTGCAAGATGTAATATTTGCAGGCGCGGGTGCGTACTAGTCTATGGAAACGCAGAGACCAGGCCGGATGAGCGCGCCCGGAATAACCGAGCCGACGGAGGCGATTGCCCGTGCCAGGGCGGGCGA
>Ga0126378_10000343_pt1 | contig 35231 bp, 36 predicted proteins | sample PanSoiMetPlot_23_FD_92587 | JGI IMG/M metagenome (GOLD analysis project Ga0126378, IMG submission 92587) | Tropical forest soil microbial communities from Panama - MetaG Plot_23 | ecosystem: Environmental > Terrestrial > Soil > Tropical forest > Bulk soil | place: Panama | collected 2016-02-17
AACCGCGCGAGCAAGCGCACCACGCTGCGGGTTCGTCGGGAGAACAAGGTCGGCGTATAATAGCATGCGGCGGCGCGCTTGCTCACTTCGCCGCGTGTCGGGTAAGGCACGATCAGATTGGCGAGCGTGCCGATCTTGAGTTTTTGCGAAATCGCGAGCGCCCAAGGCAGGATCAGGTCGCCCGCCCCGGCGCCGAGGATGGAGGCGCCAAGAACCCGGCCATTTCGGCGGAGCACGACCTTTACGAGGCCTTCGGTATCGCGCTCTGTCTGGGCGCGGTCGTTCTCCGCAAACGACCAGCGCAGCACGCGCACCTCTTCGCCGCCAGCGCGAGCGGATGCCTCGGTCGGCCCTACCTGCGCAAGCTCAGGATCGGTGTAGGTGACCCAGGGCAGCGCCCGATAGTCGACCCGGGCGGGCAGCCGGAACAGGACGTTCCGAATCACGATGCCGGCATGATAACTCGCGATGTGTGTGAATTGCGGTCCGCCCGCTACATCGCCGATCGCAAAGGCGCGGCGGTTGGTCGTGCGCAATCGACCGTCGACCTTGATGCCGCTGGCGATCGCCTCGATCCCGGCGGCAGGCAGATCGAGCGCCTCGACGTTCGGGCGGCGGCCGGCGGCGACCAGCACGTGGGATCCGCTGAGCCGCTGGCCGTCCGCGAGATGAACGGTAATCGTGTTTCCGTCACTTTCGATGCCGGCAATCGCGACCGCCGGGCGGGCGGCGACGCCCTCGCTCGCGAGGTGCCGCATGAGAAGATCGACGAGTTCGGGATCGTCGCGCGGCAGCAGCGGGCCGATGTCGAGCGCGGTCACCTTTGCGCCAAGGCGGCGATGCGCCTGCGCCATCTCGATGCCGATCGGCCCGCCGCCGATGACGATCAGATGTTCCGGTAGCACCCGGTTCGTGAAAATCGTTTCATTCGTGAGATACGGAACCCGGTCGAGCCCCGGTGTCGTTGGAATTGCCGGCCGCGAGCCGGTCGCGATGACAAATCGTCGAGGCCGGATCTCGATGCCGCCGGCAAGCAGCGTTCGCGGGCTCGTAAAGCGTGCCTCGGTGCGCAATACCTGGACGCCGAGCCGCTCGAAGCGCTCCACGGAATCATTGGGCGCCAGTGCCGCAATGACTTTGTGCACACTGTCGATTACCGCGGCGAAGTCGATCCGCGGGGGTGCGGAGCCGAGGCCGAGAGCCGCGCCCCGCCGCGTAACAGCCGCGCTGCGTGCGGCGGCGAGCAGCGATTTGGAAGGCACGCAGCCGAAATTCAGGCAGTCGCCGCCCATCAGCCCGCGCTCGATCAGCACGACTTCGGCCCCCATCTGGGCTGCGCCTGCCGCGACCGACAATCCGGCAGCGCCGGCGCCGATGACGCAGAGGTCGGGAGTGAGAGCCCATGTCATGCTGCTTTCTTGCCGCGCCAGCGCTTATAGCCGACCGGGATCAGCGCGAGGACGGCAAGGCCGATGATCGGGAGGAGCAGGCTCGGCTTGCACATGATCGCCAGATCGGGTTCCGCGACCACGTTACCGAGCCCGTTGCCGAGACTGGCATAAACGAAGGCGCCGGGAATAATGCCGAGGAAGGTCGCGAGCACATAGGTCGCCAACCTGACGCCGACCAGTGCCGGAACCAGGTTGATGAGCCAGAATGGGAAGATAGGCACCAGCCGCAAAACCAACAGATAATTGAACGCGTCGGCGCGAAAGCCGGTCTCCAGCCTTCCCACGAAGCGCCCGCCGCGTTGTGCAAGACCGGCCAGCCCCGCGCGGGCGGCAAGGAAAATCGCAGTCGCCCCGAGCGTCGCGCCGACGACCGCGCACAGCGTCCCGACCCAGGTGCCGAAGAGAAACCCCCCCGCGACCGTCAGTCCGGCACCGCCGGGGACGGAGAGCGCGACCAGCAGACCGTATAGGGCGGTGTACGTGAGCGCCGCGGCGAACCCCCAGCGCTCTACCAGGCTGCAGAGCCAATCCCGGTTCTCGGCAAGGGCGGCAAAGCTCAGGTATTTATGCCCGCCGGCAGCAATGAATGCGATCCCTGCAATGATGAGGAGGCCCAGCGGGACAAGCCGCCGCAAGGAAGTCGGCTGTTCGTGAGACATCGAGGCTAAGGTGAGCCACAAACGCTTGTGATGCCATGGAATCACCGCGGGCCGGCGGTCACCTTCGTGTGAGGTCAAACGAGACCCTGGCGCGACATTTCGATCCTCGGACGAAATCTGGTGCATCGGAGCTTCATGGTAGTATCAACGGCGCCGCATGCGACGGGAGCTGCCAATCTCGCCAGCGCCCGGGCTTTTGATGACGCGATCAACCACGTGCGGCGCGGGGTAGTCCGACTCTACACCGCCCTGATCGCAATCAATGTCGGCGCCTGGATCTGGGCATTCGTTTCGTTCCACAGCTATCTGTCAGTGCTGGCGACGGGCTACCAAAAGATCGGCTCTGCCCACGTCAGTGGCAAGACGGGCGCTGGACGGCGGTGAGCGCCCGTCCAGGGTCGGCAGGCCAGCGGACATCGTCAATGCGCGTGCCCGACATGGCTCTGCGGCGCGATAGCGAGGCCAGCAACACGTTCCGCATCGGCGGCGAGCGTGTTGGCGTCGGGAAGGCCACCTCGACCTCCGCGCGTCCAACGGGCCCGCACATTGCGCGCCCGATCGAGCAGCAGCTCGGTCTCTCCGCGATCCTCAGGCGGTCCGTACAAAGCGAGGGTCGATGTCACATCGGTCGACACCTCGACGAGAAAGGGCGGCGCCTCGCTCTCCGCACGGCTGTCCGCGGACGGGGTGATGTCGACGGCTAGCACGTCCAGGCCGATGGCGGCAAGTCGCTGCCGTGCCGCTGCGAGCTCAACGAGGCGCGCGACAGGGACGGGTGGTGCGAACAGCACGAGCAGAACCGGCCCGTGCGCGAGCACGGCGTCCAGCGTCCGCTGTTTGTCGCGCTGCTCGAATACGAAATCGGGGACCTGCAGCGCCGTGCTGGTTGTTACCTGGGGCCCGATCTCGCGGGCGAGCACCGCCGCGGCGCGAGCGCGGATGAAGTTGATCACATCCCACCGCGCGTTCACGCTCATCACGCCGGCAAATCCGGGCATTACCCCATCTTCTGTGCCATGGCTGACCCACCAGAACTGGTCGCCCTGGGTATGCGTGAAGATATGCGGCGCCGTCAGGTCGGCGGGGCGCACCGGCAGGGTAACGACCGCCGGGCCATCACCGTGACCCGTCGCGCCATGGCAAATTGCGCAATTCGCGGCATAGGCGGCCGCACCGCGGGCGACCGAAGCCGCGTCATAGGGCTTGGCAGGAGCATAAAAGCTCGTGGGATAGGCGCGCTCGATCGCGGGGCGCAGTAGCATCCATCCGAACCCCAGGCACAGCACGAGGCCGGCGGCAGGCGCGGCCATTCGCCGACAGCGTCCGGCCGGTGCGCCGACGACGGCGGCGATACCGCATACGGCAACCGCCGCGGCCAGGATCGCCAACAGAATTTGCGAACCGGCCGTCAGCGTACCGATTTCGAACCGGAACGGAAACGGCCATCCGGGTTCGCTATGGAGACCTGGCGGTAAGGTGCCTAGGGCGCCGACGATCGCAAGGACGCCAAACCCGAGCCCCGCCTCGATCCTTGCGTTGCGTTGCAGCCGTGCGACAGTCCGCCAGAACGGATTCCGGTTGCCGCTGGCGGGATCGCCGCGTCGCGGCGTGAGCCGGAGCAGATTGACCGCGGCAACCATCAGCATCGCGATGAAGAGCCCGATCTTGGCGAGCAGCAGGCGGCCGTACTCGGTCCCGACCAAAGCCGAGACGGTGCCCGCGAGAAACCACGTGTTGACCACCCCGGCCGCGAGCAGGACGGTCACACTCGCCACGGCCAATCCCGAATACCGCCTGATCGCGGTTCGCGCGACCAGCGCCCAATCGGCCTCGTGGGCTCGCCGCGCCTCGGCCAGGAGCAGCTCCAGCGGCGGCAGCGTACCGAGCCACAGGCCCGCCGCGAGCAGATGGAGGATATCCGCCGCAAGGTGCAGATCTCCGGGCGCGCCCGGCGTGGCCGCGCCATGGCCGGCCCAGGCGAGGCTCGCCAGCATTGCTGCGGCGAACACGAGCGCCGCCCAGCTCATTGCACCTCTAGCCAGCCATGGCCGCTGCAGCGCGAGCAGACAGCAGCCGAGGATCCCGGCCAAACCGAGCCGAAGCAGCCAATCCTCGCCGAACCGGGTGCGGGTCAGTACGACCGGTACGACTTGTTGGAAGAAGGCGATGCCGAACGGCCTTCCGCTCATACGCCCTGCCACGACACCGAGCCAAGCGATGCCCGAGCCGATCGCCAGCACCAGGCTGACCGAAGCCAACCAGACGAACTGGCGGCGCAGGCGGGCTATAGTCGCGGGAGTGGCGCTCGACGGCCGGAACGCCGGGCCAGCGACGAAGCATTCGAAGGCGAACACACCAGTCAGCGCTATGGCCGCGGTGAAATGAAGCGTGCGCGCCGTGATCAGAAAACCTTCCATCGCCTTGCCGGGATTTCGCGATTTGGCCTCATCCGTGTCCGACCTCAAAGGTGAAGGTACCCTCAGTCGGGTGGGTGTCGACCGAAACGACGTGCCAGCTGACCGTATAAGTCCCCGCCGGCAATGCTTTCAGCCCAATCTGTAATTCGGCCGGGTTGTCTTGCGGAATGTGGGCGTTCCCGAGGTCGACGGTCTGGCCCGCCTCGTCGGTTACTGTCACGTTGCTGAATGCCGGCTCGAGATCCTGCGTGAACCACAGGGTGATGACTGGCGGTGAAGTCGGCACCGAACTGCCGACCGCTGGGCTCGCATGATCGAGAAAGGCGTGCGCCCATCCCGCCGGCACGACGCCGATAACCGCCGCTAGCGCAGCAAACACCATCATGATCCGTCGCATCACCACCACTCCGAAATCGGTTTGCCAATGCTGCGCGGGAACAGATCGTCGAGGTAAAAATGGAGCTGGACCACCCCGCCGAAGCCATGCCCCGTCGCGTGGTTCGCCGGCAAGATCGCCTCCGCGCCGATCTGAAAATACGGCCCGGCCCAGATGATCCCAGGCTGGATCGTGCCGGTCGTCGTGACGCCGGGCGTGATCCGGTTGATCGGGGTCGTAAAGGCGACCTCGACGAGCGGAATCAGTTGACTGAACGGAGAGCGAAGCCCGATGTCCTTCACACAGCATACCAGATAGGAGAGGCTGTATTCGAAAGCGAAGCCGTAATTGAAGGTGGTCGGATTCGGCACGCCCGCACTCTCGGTTTTCGTCGGAAAACCGAAACCGAGATTGCCGGTGATCGCAATCGGCCGCAGATAGGGGAGCGACCGCGGTAAGTCGCCGAAGCCTTTGCCGAAATTGAAGGTCGGCGACAACGTCGTGAAATCGGGCGCGCCCAGCGCCTGGACCCGGCCGGTATGCGCCCAGGTCACATTGAGCCCCAAAAGGCCGAGTACTTCGTGCGGTCCATTGATGAAGAGCTGGTACTGTCCTTCCGTGTGTAGCGGACCGAGGCCCGTGACGGCCGGCAGACCGGACGGCTTTAAACGCTGCCCCTGATCACCGATTATCAAGCCCGTATCGGGCGTTATGCGCTTTGACAGATCGATTTGAATGTCGGTCGCTCGCGCGCCGTCGGGTCCAGGCGGGTTAACGCTAACCTGCGGCAGCGAAATTTCGTCGGCAACAAACGGGTCGTCCGTCAGGATCGTCGCCGGGAAAAACCGCTGCCCGGCAAACCCATGCGCGAGGGCGGTGGAGTTCGCGAAGAGAAGGATGATGGTCGTCGCGAGCGCACTTTGCACGCGAGCCTCGAGAATGGCAGCAGACATTGAATCGTTCCCATCAAGGGAGAGCCATTGATCGGTACCACCGCTCGCTTGGGCGCCACGCCGAGCGGCGGTGGCGGCGAGGATCAAGCTCTCACTGGTGGGGCGCGTGCACCGGCTGCACCGGTCAGTCGCGTTGACGAGACTTGCCCGGCCGGCAGCGGAGCAACGGTTGCCGGAACAAATGCTATCCGCGTCGGGGGCGTAGCGACGGCTGGACCGAGACCGGCGCTGGCGTGCCAGAAGCAACAGGCCGCATGCATCCGCTGGTTTGGGTCCGGGACTTGCTGTGGCGGCTGCTTAGCGCCGTCGTCATGCCCGCCGAGGCACAAAGCGTGGGCGGGGTCAGACGCAACGTCCGCAAGCCCAAGGCGCTGCGGGATAGAGGCTCCAGGCAGCGCTATCTGCAGCAGCAAGGCCAGCGCCGCAAGGAACCAGCCCAGGCCGCTGATTTTCGGTTCGCATCGAAGTGGGAGCGGTCCCATCGCGTTTGCGCGCATCGGAATGAAACTGACCAACGCTAAGCCTATTTTGCTGGATCGCGAGCTTATTAACCAGGGCGGTAGGGGAGTAAGAAAAAAATCCCCTCCGAGGAATATGGCCCGCGCCGATGCGGGCGCGTCATTCCAAATTGATAGTTAATTTGCGGATATTTATTGCAACTTAAGCGCAGTGGCCACAGTATGGCCCGAGCATCGTCACGACGCGATTGCGAATCAGACGATGCGTATTGCCCTGACATCGCAGCCAGCTGTTAGGGCACGAGCCCCGGTCGTCTCGGCCGGGGCTTCGCTTTACCACGGATGGCCTTCGGCCGGCGCGCCTCGTCGCCACAGCCGGCTGCTTTCGAGGAGTTGCCACATCGCGAGGGCAGGTAAACCGATCATCAGGTCGCGCGCCCGCTTCAGCAAGGAAAGAGCCAGGGCCGTCTCTGGCGCCAGCCCAAAACCACCGCCGAGAAGGATATAGGCGCCCTCTTGCACGCCAACGGCATTCGGGACGGCGAACGCCGCACTTCGCGCGGCGTAGAGTAGGCCTTCGATCACCAATACGCTCGAGAAGCCGAGCAACACGCCGGCGATCCGCAAGGCAATCCAGGCTTCGAGCGTGCTGACGATCCAGCATGCCAGATGCAGGGCAAAACTGGCCCAAATCCGGGTTTGCCGCCGATAGATGTCGCGCAAGGCGGTATGCAACGCCGCGACGCCCGCAGCACTCTTCTTGGCCCAGCTGCTGCTGAGCATTCGGGCAAAGCGGTCGAGCGCATCGAAACCGCGACGCTGAACGACGAGAAAAGCCGTAGCCAAAAGCGCCGCGATGGCGAGCCCCGTGGCAATGGGGGTCACCGGCGCAACCTGCGGCCTGAGATAGACGAGGCAGAGAAGAGAAATCGCGGTATAGGCGAGCTGAGCGAACAGTTCGAGGGTGACGTCCACGATCGTGCTCGCCATCGCGGCGGTTCCGGAGACCCCGCCCAACACAACGGCACGCGCTCCCAAAACGTAACCGCCGACTTGTGAAAGTGGCAATACCTCGGATCCGGAATCCCGGATGAGGCGGCCCCAAATCGACACCCAGACCCTGGTGCTGGGCAACAGCACTGCCCAAGCCAGTCCCATTGCGGCAATCAGCGCGAGGTGGATGCCACACACGCTTGCAAATCCACCCCAACCGAACGCGGCCAGTGAATGGGTGACGGCGCCAAATCCGAAATGTGCGACCAGCGCCGCCAATAACGTTAGGCCGGCGATCGCGGCGAGCACCGAGAACAGCTTCACGCGCGCCTTTCCCGTAGCACGGCACGCACTCCGGTTCCAAGTCGAAGGCCGGCAAGCACAACGCGTGCTAGCGTCGGCAAAAACCGGGGTTGAAGCAGGTCGGGGCCGAACTCCCCCATGCGCCTGTCGTGTTCGGCGCAGCACTCTTCGGCTAAAGCGCGAAACGTGAAGGCGTCAAGAAAAACGCTTGCTTGTGTGGCTGAGAAATCCTTGCCGTCATTTGCCCGCCGACCCCGTCGGATTGTGCCGAGCAGCCGCCCGATGGCTCCGCCATAGTACCCAGCCGCAGCGATGGCCCGCAGCCACCGTGCGCTCCGTCCCCTCGTGGCCTGGTCCCAAGCCATCCAGTTAACGAAGAACACAATGTGGCGCGTCTCCTCGCGCATGAGCATATCGAAGATCTCGAAGAGCGGCTCCGGAAGAAATCCGGACCGGCGGGCGATCTTGAACACGCCAAAACCAAGAAATGAATCCAGACACTCGCCATAGCCGAAATCGGTGAAGGCGCGGCGCTGGTCGGAATTGGCCGGGTCGTCTAGCGGGCGCTCTTCGGCAGCGATGCCATAACGACGGACCATCACGCGCAAGAGCTCCGCGTGCCGTGCCTCTTCCAGCCCCTGCAGGGTGACCGCATCGCGGATCAGCGGATCGGCGATTGTTGCCGCGTAGGCTGCCACGATCGCCTCCGCTCGCCGCTCGGTGTAGAGCACTTCCTGCCAAAACGGGATGGCGCGCAACCGTCCGAGCGCTGCTTCGTCGAGATCGGGCCACGCAAGGGTCGCCGGATCAAAGCGACGGTGTGTCGCCAAGAAGTGGCGGCAGAAACGCTCCTTATGCTCCTCCGATCCGATCTTCATGAGGTTGCGGCGGCGGGTTTCGGCTGCCGCAGAAAGCGGCGGACCGCGCGCATCACGTTCGGCACTACGCGGGGCCGCAGCAGGCGGGCATCGTAACCGGATAGCCGCTTCTCATTCTCTAGGAGGCAGATATCGATCAGTTCGCCGATAGATAGATCGACGGCCCCGACAGCTTTGCTGCCCGTCAGCGTGAAGTTGCTGTCTTGAGGCGTCAGCTCAGCCGCGGCATCGCCGCCGTTTCCGATTCCCCGGGCCAGGCCAATCCGCTCCCAAAAAAGGAAGACCCAAACCGCTGCCAGCTTCGCGAAGAAGAAGGGGCGCCGCCAGACCGCCAGGTTGCGCTTATGCCAAGCCACCCAATTGACAAAAAAAAGTATGTGCCGGCCTTCCTCCTGCATCACCGGCTCGAAAGTCTCGACAAGGCTGGGCGGAAAAAATCCAGAGCGCTTCGCCAGCGCGAAGAGGCCAAAGGCGAAGAAACTGTCGATGCACTCGCTGTAGCCGGTAACCAAGAAGGCCCATTCGGGATCTTGAGGCGGCAGATACACGGGTTCCGGCGGCAGACGGATACCGTAGGCCCCGACCAAGTTGGACAGCACTTCCTTGTGGCGGCCCTCCTCGAAGCCGTCAAGCTCAACGGCTTGCCGCAGTAGGGGGTCGTCGATCAGTTCCGCGTAGCTCAGCACGCGCAGCCGCGCCTTCCCCTCGGTCTGGACCGCGATGTCCCAAATCGGCAAGCCAACCAGCCGGTTACGCGCCCCGGGATCGAGCACCGGCCAGTCGATGATCGAGGGTTTGTAGGGGTTGTGCGTGTCGATCAGCATACGACAGAATGCCGCCTTGTGCGCAGCGCTCCCCGGAACGATGGGCCCGTCTTCGGGCGCTGCCCATATCCGGGCGTCGCGATCGGCGGCGCTCAGCGCCACTTCATCCAGCATCGGAATCACCTCCCCTGTAGCGACTGCCCCGAGATGGCGCAAATCCCGCCGCTGCACAAGGCGGATGCGTCAACAACGCAGGGGGCGGTTGCTTACTTCCCACCGTTGACCGGTCCAAGCGGCGCTACTATATAGCCCGCCGCTATTCGATACAGATGTCCTAATCGAGGCCGCCGTCGTGAAGCGCACTTACCAGCCCAGCAGACTTGTTCGCAAGCGCCGACACGGTTTCCGGGCGCGGATGGCGACGGTCGCCGGGCGCCGGGTGCTGGCGGCCCGCCGTGCGAAAGGACGCAAGCGCCTCTCTGCGTGAGGCGCCGGCCAGCCAATACCGAGAACTCGGGCGGCTGCTTGGGTAGACTCAAGGCTCGCGCCGACTTCCTTCGCGTCGCCGCTGCTCGCCGCAGAGCGGCTACACCGGGTTTGGTTTTGCAGGCCGCACGGCGGGAGGAGTGCGGTAGCCCCCCCGGGATCAGAGTGGGGTTCACAGCGAGCCGGAAGGTCGGCAACGCCGTGACCCGCAACCGCGCAAAGCGACGGTTGCGGGAACTGGCAGCTCGGGTGTTACCCGTTCGCGGCAGACAGGGAACCGACTATGTCCTGATCGCACGGGAAGACACCGTCTATCGGCCTTTTCCGGCCCTCATCGCCGATCTAGAAGCCGCGCTCCATCGCATCGAGCACGGCGGAATGCGTCGTCCGATCGGAACCGCCCCTTAACGTCGACAGAGGGTGCGGCCGGACCTCAGCCGCGCATGAAGCGCCGGACGAAGCGCATCACGCGAGGCATCACAGTCGGCCGCAGGAGCCGCGGATCATAGCCCGAGAAACGGCGTTCGTGTTCGCTGAGGCAAATATCGATGACCGCGGCGGCAGACACATCTCCAAGGCCGATGGCCTTGCTTCCGGTAAAGACGAAATTGTTGTCTTGCGACCGCGTGCCACACGCCGCCCCATCCATACCACGAGCGATGCCGAACCTTTCCCAGATAAGAAAGACCCAAACCGACAGAATTTTGACCGCAAAAAGCACCCGCCGCCACCGCGGAAGATTGCGCTGATGCCAAGACACCCAATTGACAAAAAAAAGGATGTGACGGCCTTCCTCCTGCACCACCGGTTCGAAAGTATCGACGAGTTCGGGCGGAAAAAACCCCGACCGCTGGGCGAGCGCGAATAGCCCGAAGGCGAAAAACGTGTCGACACATTCGCAGAACCCTGCGAGCAGAAACGCCCATTCCGGATGCCGCGGGGGCCGATATTCAGGCTCGAGCGCCAGTTGGATTCCATAGGCCTCGACCAGGCTTGAAAGGACTTGCTTGTGCCGAGTTTCTTCAAACCCGTCGATCTCGATCGCTTCACGCAGCAGGGGATCAGTCACCGTCTCGCCATAAGTAAGCACGCGCAGCGTCGCATTGCCCTCGGTCTGCATAGCGATATCCCAAATCGGCAGACTGACGAGCCGATCGCGAGCTTCCGGCTCGAGTGTCGGCCAATCGACAACGGATGGCCGGTAGGGATTGTGGGTGTCGAGGAGCATGCGGCAAAAGGCCTGCTTGTGCGCCTCGCTGCCAAGAATAAGCGGCCCAATTTCGTCGGCTGCCCAGTTCCGGGCCGCGCGGTCAGCCTCCTCGACCTCGGCCGCGTGTAGTGAGAACGAAGCGTCCTCTCGCTCAAGCGCCTCCGACATGGTGCCCTTTCCCCCGCAAAAACCAAACCGACGAACCCCTACATTCTAAGGGCCCCGCGGCGCTGACGTAACCAGGGAGCCCGCATGCCTGTACCTATTAGTAGAAAATCGCTCCGGCGAGCACCGCCTCGGGCTCCTGGCCAATGATCATAGCCAGGCGCGTGGGGTTGTAACATTGCAGCTCCGCTCCGATTTTGTAGCGAGCGTCGCACCGCTGCAGTCGAGCCAGCGCGGCTGGGTGCCGCCGATTCTGTCGCCTTAAGTCCGGATACTCGGTAAGCCACCCAAACCTGTGCCGCTCGCGATATTATTATCCCGGCGTCAATCAGCCGTCGCGTGGGCCACCAATAGGGCATCGCCGCGCCGGACCATACTCGCCAGGAGAGAGCCGGTGGGGGCGTCCCCCATGAATAGTGAGAGAGAAAGAGCAAATCATCCCGGAACGGTGAGCCTGACGCTCCAGGCCGCTATCCGCATTTATCAGCTGCTCATCTCTCCATTGTTGCCCCCTACCTGTCGTTTCTTACCTAGTTGCTCCGAATACGCGGCGCAAGCGATCCAGCGACACGGCCCGCTGCGTGGTCTTGGTTTTGCGCTACGGCGGCTCGCTCGCTGTCATCCTTGGGGCGACAGCGGCTATGATCCCGTTCCGGAACCCGACAGCCTCGACCGGTTGCATGCCAGCCGGCACCGCTGAGCCTGCTTTGATGGAAATTTCGCACTACTTAGCACGAGATGGAACAACGCAACCTCCTCATCGCGATCGTGCTCTCGGTCGGGATCCTGATCGCCTTTCAATTCGCCTTCGAACGGCTACGCCCGCCGCAGCCTCCCGGGCCCACCGGCGGAACGTCGGTGACTGGGCCGGCGACATCGGGTCCCGCACCGCAATCGACAACTCCCAGCTCGACAACGAGGACGAATACCACAGGTGCCAATGCTCCGGGGGCAGCGCCGGCGCAAGCCGCGGAGGGGCGCGAGGTCGCCCTTGCTGAGCAGCCGCGCGTCAAGATCGAGACCCCGCGTCTTCACGGCTCGATCGACCTCCTCGGAGCAAGGCTCGATGATCTTACCCTTGCCACCTATCACGAGACTGTCGATCCCAAAAGCCCGGAGGTCGTGCTCCTCTCCCCGTCTGGTACTCAAGACCCGTACCTGGCGGAATTCGGCTGGGTCGCTGCGAGCCCGGACGTCAAAGTGCCGGGACCGCAAACGCGTTGGACGGCTTCGAACGGACGGCTCACCCCCGCCAATCCGGTGACGTTGACCTGGGATAACGGGCAAGGTCTGGTATTCGCCCGCACGATCAGCGTCGACCCCAACTATATGTTCACGATACGGGACGCGGTCCGCAATACCGGCGAGGCTCCGGTCAAGTTGGTGCCCTACGGGTTAATCAGCCGGACTGGAACCCCACAGGTAGCGGGCTATTACATCCTGTTCGAAGGGCTGATCGGTTATATCGACGGCACGCTTCAGGAGGTGAAATACTCCTCGCTAGGTCCCGACAAGCCGCTTGATTATCATTCAAATGGCGGCTGGCTCGGCTTTACCGATAAGTATTGGCTGACTGCACTGGTTCCGCCGCAGGATGAGGCGGTCACGGCGCGCTTCACGCACGCGGTAGAAGGCGGGATCGATCGCTACCAAACCGATTATCTCGGTCCGGAGATGACGATCGCGCCAGATGGGAGCGGCGAGACCTCGGCTCGCTTCTTTGCCGGCGCCAAAGAGGTGAACCTGCTCGACGCCTACGAGGCCGCCAGCATTCCGCTCTTTGACCACGCGATCGATTTCGGTTGGTTCTATTTTCTCACCAAGCCGATTTTCTTGATCCTTTAATTCTTCGACAAGGTCATTGGAAATTTCGGGGTCGCCATTTTGCTGCTTACCTCGTGCGTCAAACTGCTCTTCTTTCCACTCGCGAATAAATCCTATAACGCAATGAGCAAGATGAAGCTGTTGCAGCCCGAGATCCAGAAGCTGCGCGAGCGGTTCCCCGACGACAAGGCGCGGCAACAGCAGGAGATGATGGCGCTCTATAAGCGCGTCGGAGCGAACCCGCTCGCGGGCTGCCTGCCGATCGTGATCCAGATCCCGGTGTTCTTCGCGCTCTATAAAGTGCTGTTCGTCACGATAGAAATGCGGCACGCGCCGTTCTTCGGCTGGATACGCGATTTGTCGGCGCCGGACCCGACATCCTTTGTCAATCTGTTCGGCCTGTTGCCGTTCGCCCCGCCGCATTTTCTGATGATCGGTGCCTGGCCGCTGATTATGGGCCTGACGATGTTCCTGCAGCAAAAACTGAACCCGCAGCCGGTTGACCCGGTGCAGGCGCGCATGTTCATGCTACTGCCGGTCATCTTCACGTATATGCTTGCCGCGTTCCCGGCCGGGCTTGTGATCTATTGGGCCTGGAACAATCTGCTTAGCATTGCTCAGCAATGGCTGATCATGCACCGGGCGGGTGCCGCCTGATCGGTATGCGCCAATCCGCAACGAGTCTGGAGCAGCTCTCGTCGCAAATCTTCCCGCCCCGTGTGGTGGATCCCGACTTGGCCGAGGCAGGGCGGCGCCTCTTCGCGCGGGAAGCCCGCTTCGTCGCTGGCGCCTTCGCACCCTCGACGCTGCCGCCCGAGAGACTGCCCGAGATCGCCTTTGCCGGGCGCTCAAACGTCGGCAAATCGAGCCTCGTCAACGCGTTGACCGGCCGCCGGATGCTGGCCCGAACTTCGAACGCGCCGGGACGGACTCGGCAGATCAACTTTTTTGATTTAGGCGGAAGGTTGATCCTCGTCGACCTTCCAGGCTATGGCTATGCCGATGCGCCGAAAACCGCGATTAAAGCCTGGACGGCCCTGGTCCGCTGGTACTTGCAAAGCCGAGCTGCACTGCGCCGGGTTTGCCTGTTGCTCGATTCGCGGCACGGCATTAAGGAAGTGGATCGCCCGTTGATGCGGATGCTCGATGAGGCAGGCGTTTCCTATCAGATTGTCCTTACCAAGACCGACAAGGCTGCCGCCAAGGAGATCAGCGCCGTTCTCCAGCGAATTACCGGTGAACTCGCCGACCACGTCGCGGCGCATCCCGCTATCCATCTGACGAGCGCGATCGATCGACGCGGCATCCCGGAATTGCACGAGACTCTCGGCGCGTTCGCTGCGCCGCCGGAAAAATCGCGATAAGCTAGGCGCAGCGATGAGCTCCATTTCGAACCCCTCGAGGTTTAGCCCGGACCAGGTCGTCAAGGCCGCGATACTGGCCGAGGCGCTGCCCTATATGCGCCGCTACGCCGGTCGTACCTTGGTCGTCAAGTACGGGGGGCACGCGATGGGGGACGCCGCCGCGGTCGGGGATTCGTTCGCGCGCGATGTCGTTCTGTTGAAACAAGTCGGCATCAACCCGATCGTCGTCCATGGGGGAGGGCCGCAGATCGCCAATATGCTGCAGCGGCTCGGCATTGAGACCAGCATCATAGACGGCTTGCGCGTCACCGATCGCGAGACGATGGAAGTGGTTGAAATGGTGCTAGCCGGGACCATCAACAAGCAACTCGTCTCCGCGATCAATGCCGAAGGCGGCTGCGCGATAGGCCTCAGCGGCAAGGACGGCCGGCTGATCGAGGCGCGAAAGCTCGCCCGCACACGGATCGAGGCGGGCGTGCACACAGAGGTCGATCTCGGTTTCGTCGGCGAGCCTCAGCGGATTGCCGCCGCCGTGCTCGACACCTTCAGACAATCGGACATCATCCCCGTAATCGCGCCGATCGGCGTCGGCCCGGAGGGCGAGACGTACAACATCAACGCCGATACCGTCGCCGGTGCGGTCGCTGCGGCGGTTGAGGCGACGCGGCTGCTGCTGCTGACCGATGTCGCGGGCGTGCTCGATGCCGACAAAAGGCTCATTTCGGAGCTTACAGCCACGACGGCCCGCCGGTTGGTCGCCGAAGGCGTCATCAATGGCGGTATGATACCCAAGATCGAGACTTGCCTACAGGCCGTCGATGGCGGGGTCGAAGCCGCCGTTATTGTCGATGGCCGCGTGCCGCACGCGATCCTCCTCGAGCTTTTTAGCGAAGGGGCAGGAACGCTGATCCGCGCCGGTTGAGCCGGTCCGATGATCGCGACAGATGGCCGGCCATTGGCCGAAATCGAGACCTGGATCTTTGATCTGGACAACACTCTCTACCCCGCCTCCTGCGGGCTGTTCGATCAGATCCACGCGCGCATGACGTGCTTCATCTCCGAGCGCTTGACGTTGTCACCCGAAGCGGCGCTGGCACTACAAAAGGCCTATTTCCGAGAGCACGGCACGACATTGCGCGGCCTGATGATCGTCAACCGAATCGATGCGGAAGATTTTCTTGCTTACGTTCACGATATCGATCTGGCTTGCCTACTTCCGGATCCGGTACTGGTCGAAGCGCTCGCGATGTTGCCGGGCCGCAAGATAGTCCACACTAACGGCTCCCATCGTCACGCCGAGCGGCTGCTCGACCATCTCGGCATCGCGCAATCTTTCTGCGGCATATTCGATATCGCGGCAGCGGGATATGAACCCAAGCCGGCACTTGTCGGGTACCAAGAATTGCTGCGCCGGCACAATGTGAGCCCTGGTACAGCACTAATGGTGGAAGACATCGCGAGGAATCTCGTCCCCGCTGCCGCCCTCGGGATGACGACGGCGTGGGTCCGCAATGCGATCGATTGGGCCGCCGCCACTTCCGAGGCGGACCACATCCACTATGTGGTGCAAGACCTCGGCAGCTTCCTCGCCGCCACAGCGCGGCGCCGCGTTGCGGCGCAACCAGAGTGATCTCTCATGTCGGTCGCCGAGACAATCCGGCGCAAGCTCACGGAGCGGTTTGCCCCCACCCGGCTCGACATTGAAGATGAATCGCACCGGCACGCCGGACATGCAGGAGCGCGCCCGCGAGGCGAGACGCATTTCGCCGTCACGATCGTGTCCGCCGCGTTTGCCGGCCAGAGCCGGGTGGCCCGTCAGCGGCTCGTCTATCAAACATTGGCCGACGAGCTGGCAACGCGCGTCCACGCACTGTCGCTAATCACCCTCGCGCCGGGCGAGGATCATCACTGAGCGACTAAGCCATTCGCCGTTTCGGTGAGGAATTTGCGCAACGGGTCGAGCGGCACATCCTTCATGACCAAAGCTTCGCCGATGCGGCGCGGCAAGATCAGCGTGATCCGACCGTCCCGGACTTTCTTGTCCTTTCTCATATGCGCTATCACGCGATCGGCAGGGATGCGGGCCAGCCCGATTGCGGCAAGATCGGTTGGCAGTCCGGAGGCGGCGAGGTGTTGGCGCACCCGCCCCGCATCCGGTCCCGAGGCCAGCCCCAGTCGAACGGCGAAGTCGAACGCCAGAACCATTCCCACCGCCACCGCCTCGCCATGCAGCAAACGCGAGCTGAACCCTGTCTCGGTTTCGAAGGCATGCCCGAAGGTGTGGCCAAAATTCAACAACGCGCGCTCGCCTTCCTCGCGCTCGTCGCCGGCAACGATTTCCGCCTTCATCGCGCAGCTCGTCAACACGGCGCGCCGCAGCGCGTCTGGGGCGAGTGCGCGCACCGCGGGGCCCTCAATTTCGAGCCAGGAGAAAAAATCGGCATCGCGAATGAGCCCGTATTTGACGATTTCGGCGTAGCCAGCGAGGAGTTCGCGCCGCGGCAGGGTGGACAGCACCGAAGTGTCGGCGAGGACGAGGCGCGGCTGATAAAAAGCGCCGATCAAATTCTTGCCGGCACGCGTGTTGATTCCCGTCTTGCCGCCGACCGAGCTATCGACTTGCGCCAACAGCGTCGTTGGGATCTGCACGAAGTCGATGCCGCGCAGCAGCGTTGCCGCAGCAAAGCCGGTGATGTCCCCGACGACCCCGCCGCCGAGCGCCACCAGCATCGTCCCGCGCTCGATACCGAACGCCAGGACATCTTCTACCAAGCGGCCGTAATGGCTGAGATCCTTGGTCTCCTCGCCCGGCGGCAACAGTACGGCGTGATGGGCAATCCCGGCCTTGGACAGGCTGGCGCACAGCGGTGCCAGATAATCGCCGGCGACGGTCTCATCGGAGATGATGACGGTCTGCCGTCGACGAACCAACGGAGAAATTTCTTCTCCAGCCCGTTCGATCAGCTGGGGGCCAACCAGGATCTCATATGCACGATCGCCGAGTTCGACGCGCAATTTTTCGATCGTGTCCATTGCTTCTCGCTCTAGGGCTCGGGGGGGAGACTGCTGCGGGGGCAGCCGGCAAGCGCGGCGATTGCGCGGTTCACCGTCGCTTCGGGCGATCCCGCGCCGCTGTCTACGACCACATCCGCTTCGCCGTAAACCGGATAGCGCTGCTCGATGAGCTTGGCGAGGATTGCCCGCGGCTCGCCGGCCTTCAGCAGCGGCCGGTTGCTGCGGCGTGAAACCCGGGTCACGAGAGTGTCGAGATCGGCGCGCAGCCACACCGATACGGCGCGCCGCGCAATCACGTCGCGGGTCGCCGGATCCATGAAAGCCCCGCCGCCGGTCGCCAGAACTTGGACCGGCTGCGCCAGCAGCCGAGCAATCACACGTCGTTCGCCATCACGAAACACCCGCTCTCCACGATTGGCAAAGATCTCCTCGATCGTTTCGCCAGCGGCGGCTTCGATTTCGAAATCCGAATCGAAGAACGGCAGACCAAGGCGCGCGGCCAGTCGACGGCCGATCTTGCTTTTTCCCGCGCCCATGAGACCGACCAGAACGATGGTGCGGCGCGGCAAGAATCGGTGGACTTCCATCAGCCTTCGGCCCATTGGAAGCAGGTCGCTCTGAACCACGCTTTTCACTGCTCTTTTTCCCGCCTTCCCGAAATCGTACTAGCATATCGAGTGACCTTGTCGTCAACCGATGCGGGACCGATTAAGTGGCGGATGTAGTACAAGGCAAAATTCGAGTGGGGGGCATGGGGAAAGTCACCATGGCGCTGGTCATCGTGCTTCTTCTGCTGTTGTTGGGCGGCGCGGCGTTCCTTGCCTTGTGGAATCCGCCGGCTCCCTCTACGCGGGTAGAAAAGGTTATCCCCGACTCACGTTTTCCGAGGTAACCTCTGCTCCAGCCAGACGAGCTCCAATGCGCGCCGGCTCTGTAGATTCCGCTTTTGCCGATCAGCTCTGACGCGCAGCCGGTAACGGCCTCAAGACCTCTGGAAGCATTTCTGGAAATGCTGGCAGCCGAGCGCGGGTCGGCGCCGTTGACCCTCGCCGCCTATCATGCCGATCTGTCGGACCTGATGAAATTTCTGGCCGAACGCAGGATCGACATCGAGGCGGCGGATCGCACAAGCCTGCATTCCTACTTGGCGAGCGAGCGAGCCGCCCGGCTGACCCCCCGTTCGCTCGCCCGCCGCCTCTCCGCGGTACGGCAATTCTACAAATTTTTGCTGCTCGAAGGGGTGCGTCAGGACAATCCGACAGAGGAGTTGGATACGCCGAGGCTTGGCCGTCCCCTGCCGAAGACTTTAACTGAGACAGAGATCGCTGGGCTGATCAAGGCCGCTCGCACTTGGCCCGGAGAGGACGGGAGCCGTTTGCGCTGTATTCTGGAACTGCTGTACGCGACCGGTCTTAGGGTATCGGAACTCGTGACATTGACGTTCGCTGCGGTGCGCCGCGACCCGCGTTTTCTCTTGATCTCGGGCAAAGGCGGCAGAGAGCGCATCGTTCCGTTGAGCGAACCAAGTCGGCGCGCACTCAGCGAGTATCTTTTTTGCCGCGACCGGTTTCTCCCTGCTTTGCGACCGTCTCGGTGGTTGTTCCCGTCACGGGGCCGTACCGGACACCTCACCCGACAGCGCTGTGGCCAGCTTTTGAAGGAGCTGGCGCTCGCCGCCGGCATCGATGCGGACCGGCTGTCGCCGCACGTGTTGCGCCATGCCTTTGCCAGTCATCTGCTCGACCACGGCGCCGATTTGCGCAGTGTGCAGCAGATGCTGGGCCATGCCGATATCGCCACGACCCAGATCTACACGCATGTTCAAACGGACCGCCTACGCAAATTGGTAGAGACTGCCCACCCGCTCGCGCGCCGCAAATGATACGGCATTTTCTCGATTTCGAGCGGCCGATCGCCGAGCTCGAAAGCAAGATCGAAGAGCTGCGCCATCTGTCAACCACCGGCGAACTCAACATTGCCGACGAGGTCGGGCGGCTTGAAACGAGCGCCAACCGCTTGCTACGACAAACTTACTCGCGCCTCACGCCGTGGCAGAAGGTACAAGTGGCGCGACACCCCGAGCGGCCGCATTGCCTCGATTACATCGGCGGCTTGATCACCGAGTTCGTGCCGCTTGCGGGGGACCGTGCCTTTGCCGAGGATGCCGCGATCGTCGGCGGGATCGGCCGGTTTCGCGGTCGCAGCGTGCTCGTGCTCGGGACCGAGAAAGGGGCGGATACGGAAAGCCGCCTCACACACAATTTCGGCATGGCACGGCCTGAGGGCTATCGCAAGGCGCGGCGCTTGATGCGGCTTGCCGACCGCTTCGGGCTTCCCGTCCTTACTTTTGTCGATACCGCCGGCGCCTATCCGGGAGTCGATGCGGAGGCGCGGGGGCAAGCCGAAGCGATTGCGCGTGCTATCGAGACCTGCCTCGATATCAAAGTGCCGCTGGTGGCCGCGATCATCGGTGAAGGGGGCTCTGGCGGCGCGATTGCGCTTGCCGCCGGGAATACTGTGCTAATGCTGGAGCACGCGATCTATTCCGTGATCTCTCCGGAAGGCTGCGCCTCTATCCTGTGGCGCAACGGCGAGCATGCCCAGGAAGCAGCGGAGGCGCTGCGGCTAACCGCCCAGGATCTGCATCGCTTGGGGGTCGTCGATCGGATCGTGCCGGAACCGCTCGGTGGCGCGCAGCGCGCACCGAAAGAAGCTATCGAGAGGGTGGGCGAGGCGCTTGACGAGGTGCTGCGTCCCCTTGTCGGCCTCGACGGAATAACGTTGCGCCTGCAGCGCCGCGAAAAATTCCTGACGATCGGCGTAGATGGGCTCTGAGAGCGGGTTATTGACCACTCGGCCCTCCTCCCCACATCTAGCCCGGCGCACCGGCCCGCTCATCGCGGAGCCTCGCTCCCCGAGAAGCCGAGGCGCTGATGTCTTCATGAGAGGACACCGCTTTTCCAGTGTTGAAGGCAGTCATGACCCCCCAGGAAAAAGACCTCCTGACGACCCTCCTCGATCGCTTAAGAAACGCGCCGCGGCAACCCAAGGATCCCGAGGCCGACGCGCTGATCCGCCAGGCGATGAGCGACCAGCCCGATCTGCCCTACTATCTGACGCAGACCGTGCTCATTCAGGATTTGAGCCTGCATCAGGCGCAGCAGCGGATCGCTGATCTCGAAAAACAGCTCGCCGACGCTCAGCAGGCGGCGAAACCGACGGTTGGAAGCTTCCTCGGCGGGCTCTTTGGAAGCCGGCCGGCTGCTCCATCGAGCGGCAGCCCGACGGCCGGTCCGTGGGCGCGCTCACCGCAAGTGGCCGCAGCACCTCCGGCTCAGCCTTATTCGCAGCCTGGTTATCAACCTGGCTACAGCCAGCCGGCTGGCGGCGGCCTTCTGGGCAGCGGCATGAGTGGCGGCGGCTTTCTGCGCTCCGCAGCCGCCACCGCGGCGGGTGTCGCCGGCGGCGCTCTGTTGTTCCAGGGCATCGAATCGCTGTTCGGCCACCACTACGCTGGCGACCTCATGGGCGCGGGGATGACGCCAGGTCTCGGCGAGACGGTTGTCAACAATTATTATGGCAGCGACGCTGCCGGGGGCGGCGACTGGAGCAGCGATGCCGGCGACCCGGGTGGCGGAGATTGGAGTAGTGATGCCGGCGCAACTGGCGGCGGCGGGGATTACGCGAGCGATGACCCGGGCAACCAGGACTTCAGCTCGGATCAAGATTGGGGTGGCGGCGGCGACTGGAGCAGCGACAACACGTCCTGTTAATGAGGCAGAGCTCCCTCACCTCCAACGCCGGCGGTGAGGGAGGCGCGTCTCAAGCCCCTTCCGCGATTATCATGTCGTAAGCCGGCAGAGTTAGGAACTCGGGGAAGGTCGGCGCTCCGATCATCTCTGCGAAAAGGCCAACCGCGTCCTCGTACCGGCCGCCCCGTTCGGTTTCCCGCCGTTTTGCAAGCTCCTCGTCGAGAAGCTTACGGCACAGCGCCGCGTCGACGATACGACCGTCTTCGAGCTTGGCGCCATGGCGGATCCATTGCCAAATTTGGGCACGGCTGATCTCAGCCGTGGCGGCATCCTCCATTAAGTGGTAAAGCGGCACACAACCGATGCCGCGCAGCCAAGCTTCGATATAGCCGATTCCGACCCTAAGGTTCTGCCGCAGCCCGGCCTCGGTGACCGTGCCCTTCGGGACCGCGAGAAGATCCGATGCGGTGACGTTCACATTCTGGCGCTTGCGGGCGATCTGGTTGGGTTGCGGCATCTCGCGGTCGAAGATCTCTTTCGCGATTATGACGAGCCCAGGGTGCGCGACCCAAGTACCGTCATGCCCGTCGCCGGCTTCGCGCTCTTTGTCGCCACTGACTTTCTCCATTGCCCCTTCGTTGGCGGCCAGGTCGTCACGGATCGGAATTTGCGCCGCAATGCCACCCATCGCGTGGATCTCGCGGCGGTGGCAGGTCTTGATCAAGAGCAGCGAATAGCTGCGCAGAAAGTGGGTCGTCATCGTGACCTGCCCGCGGTCCGGCAGCACGCAATTCGAATCCTCGGCGAATTTCTTGATGAAGCTGTAGATGTAATCCCACCGGCCGCAATTGAGCCCCGCCGAGTGCTCGCGCAGTTCATAGAGGATCTCGTCCATCTCGAATGCGGCGAGGATCGTTTCGATCAGCACAGTGGCGCGGATCGTTCCTTTCGGCAGCCCGAGTCTCGCCTGGGCATACAGAAAAACGTCGTTCCAGAGGCGCGCTTCGAGATGGCTTTCGATTTTTGGCAGGTAGAAGTAGGGACCGGTGCCGCGCGCCACGAGTTCCTTTGCGTTGTGAAATAAGAACAGCGCGAAATCGAATAGCGCGCCGGACATCGGTTCACGATCAACGAAAACATGCCATTCCGGCAAGTGCCAGCCGCGTGGGCGGACGAACAGCACCGCTGTCTTATCGTTCAGCTCGTAATGCCGCGCCGTCTGGGGGTCGTCGAAGGTGATGGTCCGGCGCACGGCGTCGCAGAGATTTATCTGACCTTCGATCAAGTTGGCCCAAGTCGGCGTGTTGGCATCCTCGAAATCGGCCATGAAAACATTGGCGTCAGAGTTGAGCGCATTGATGACCATCTTGCGGTCGGTCGGGCCAGTGATCTCGACGCGGCGGTCCTCAAGGTCTCGCGGTATCGGCGCCACCCGCCAATCGGCATCGCGGATCGCCCTGGTTTCCGGGAGGAAATCAGGTTTCCACCCAGCATCTAGCCGCTGCTGGAGCTCGCGGCGGCGAACCAGAAGCCGCCGCCGCTCAGCCCCGAATTTGCGTTCGAGTTCGACGGCGAAGGTAATGGCCTCCGGCGTTAACACCTTTTCGTAGCCAGGCTTTATTGCTCCACGAATGACAACGCCTTGAGGCACAGTGGTGGTTTCGGTCATGCAGATTTCTCCAACCAATGCATCCGCCGGCGGTGGCCGGGCGGACCACCGGCACCCCAAAACCGCCTCCAAGCGCTCCCTGTGTAACCTCTTCGGTAGGTCTATTTCGCCCTTGCAGCAGAGATGGTGAATTCCTATGAAAGATCAGCTACTGAGGCTATGATGCAGCGCAATATTCCCGGGTGCAAGAAGTTCATTCGAGAGGCCCGAGCTATGCGCACCAGGTTGGTCTCGCCTTCTACCGCTCGACAATGCGTTGCATCGCCCGACAGAAAGGCGCCGAACTGCGACTTAGCCGCCGACTGGCTCGCGCACCCCTACGCCTTGGGTTGACCGAGCGCGGTGTTGGGAACGACGCGAGCCAATCTGCGGCCACGATTAGCGCCGATGACGAGGTTGCTTCATCGCACGGACGCACTCCTCGCAATCACGATGGCTCTCTGTGCTTAGTTGAGCGGCTCAGGCGGCAACCTTGCGATTGGCGGCGAGCCGGGCGTCGACCAGCGCGACGGTCTGATCGATGACGGCATTCTTCATGCCGTATTGTGCCCCTATCATCTGGACGAGCCGGTCGGTGCGTTCGATGTTGAGCGCACCGGCAAAGAGGGCGCGCGCCGCAGAAGATGGCCGCACCAAATCGAGCGCCGCCGCGGCGTATTTCTCGAAGGGCACTAGGTCGTTCGCTGAGGCCCCCAGCCGCTCGCATACCCCACAGACCCAATTATAAACCGAGCGTGAGGTGTCGATGTCGCTATGGACCGCGTCCTTGATCGTGATCGCGGCATCACTGCGCACGCAGCGGTAATTGCCGGTCAGCAGCATCGCCCATTTTGCGAGCGGGACGAAGATCGAGCCGTGGACCTTAAGCTTGACCGGCAGCTGGATGGGCCCGTCGCCGGGATCGTAGCGCGCTGCTTCAATGTCAGCCTCCATTCGACGCAGCTTGGCCGTGTGAGCGTCGGAATCGAAGCGAGCCACCTTGAAGTTGGTCGGTAGCGTGACTTGCAGCACATTGATCTTTTCGTCTGGCGGGCGGATGGCCTGCGGGTCCGGGCTGCATAATGTCACGAGCCCCGGCTCGAAATTGTCCCAGACGCTCGCGTCGGTAAAGCAAGACCGCAAAGTGTCTGCCGCGAGGCCGGGGATGCGTTTCAGATAAGGCAGCGGGGGCATGTTCATTATCGACATGCAAGGCAGCTTGGCCCTCGCCACCGCATCCAACAATTCCCGAACGCCTGGAGAGCGGTATTGCGGCTCCTGCATCGCCAAGGCCACCAGATCGTAGTCCGACGGTTTGACCGCATCGGGACCGGCGGCGGACAGGCTGCCGGGCAGCTTGCGCGAGTCGAGCTCGATCGGATCCTTCCTGCCCCTAATCGGCAACCGCACTCTGGCGCCGTCTCTGTTGAACGCTTCGATCTCAGCCGGGAGGCACACCATCGTTATCTTATGGCCGCCGAACAGCAGCTTGGTAGCGAGGAGCGACCCATAAGAGGCACCCATAATCAACACGTTGTAAGTAGTCATCTGAGCCTTCCTCCCGAAACCGGATCATGTTGTATCGGACGATGCCGAACGGCGGTTGCTCCGGTCAAGTCTCGTGCGCCCGGATCGCAGCAAGACCAGCGCGAAAATCCGGGTAGCGCAAGGCCACGCCGAGCTCGGATTTGATCAGCGCATTCGAAACGCGTTTGCTGTCCTCATAGAAGCTTCGCGCCAGCGGCGAAAGGCCCGCGGCATCGAGCGGCACCAGCGGCGGCGCGGGCACTCCGAGCAGCGCGGCCGCGTGCGCGACAACCGCCGCGGGCGGCGCAGGATCGTCATCACCGACATTGTAGACAGCGCCCGGGCGCGGCCGCCCGATCGACGCGATCAGCACACTGACTAAATCGTCGACATGGATGCGGGAGAATACCTGGCCGGGCTTATCAATCCGCTTTGCAGTTCCAGCCCGGACCGCGTCGAAGGCGCTGCGGCCGGGGCCGTAAATGCCGGCGAGTCTGAAGATATGCACCGGCACACCTCGGCTGCGCCAGAGCTCCAGCCAGCCTTGCTCGGCGGCGACGCGGCGGCACCCGCGCTCGCCGGTCGGCAAGAGCGCACTGGTCTCGTCGACCCAATCGCCACCCCGATCGCCGTAAACTCCAGTGGTAGAAAGATAGCCTACCCAACACAGACCCTGCATAGCTGCAATGTCGTCGCCGTGCGCGGCAAGCACGGGATCACCGGCGACGTCGGGGGGGATCGACAGGAGGATGTGGCTAATCCCGGCCAGCGCCTCGCGCGGCATCGAGGCATCGCGATCGAACAGATAAACCGCAATTCCGGCCTGACTTAGCGCAGCCGCTTTGTCGGCGCCTCGACAGCTGCCGCTAACAACCCAGCCCTCGGCGGCGAGACGGCGCGCGAGCGCCAGCGCCGTGTAACCCAAGCCGAAGCAGAAGAGCCGGGGTGCAGTCATGAGGGATTGCCGGCGGGAGCCGCGCCGACCTCTGTGCGCAAGGCGGGATCGGTCTCAAGGGTGTCGGCGATGCGGCTTTGCTTAAACCGGGTCCATGCCCAAAAACCGCAGGAGATCATCGCGCCGACCGCGAGCGGCAGACGCAGACCGAAGCGCTCGCTCAGCGAGCCCATCAGCACCGCGCCCATCGCCGGCCCGGCGCGGAAAATCATGCCGTACAGCGCCATGATTCGGCCGCGCATTCGGATATCGACGGCGGCCTGGATCAGCGTCTGGGCACCGACGCCTGTGATAGTCATCGCCGCACCGGCAATGAATACGCAGGGCAGAGCAACGAGAAAACGATCGGTCAGCGTGAAGGCTAGGATCGCCAACGAAATCATCAACGTGTTGCCGAGAACGAGCCCGGTCAGCCCGGCGATTGCCGGTCGCATCAGCATCCAAGCGGCACCGCAAATGGCGCCCAGTCCGACCGTCGAAGTCAATGTCGCCAAGCCTTCGGGTCCGCGGCCGAAAACGCTGTCGGCAAAGCCCGGAAACAATTCGACAAAGCCGCGGGTGCCGACCGTCGTGATCGTGAACAGCAAGAGCATCGGCGCGATGCCGGGATGGCGGCTGGCATAGCCGTAAGCTTCGACCGAGGCTTTGAGGACGCTCTGGGTCTGGCCCAGCGGCAGCGCCGGCAGCCCGCGCAAATTCGTCATCGCGACGAGGAATACAAGATAGGTTGCGGCATTGACCGCGAAGGCAGCGCCGACGCTGATCTTGGCAATGACGATGCCGGCCGCGGCTGGTCCGAGAAAGCGGGCCGAGTTGAAAATGATCGCATTGATGGCCAAAGCGGAAGGCAGCGCGGCCCGATCGACGAGAGTGGGGATCAATGCGAGCCGCGAGGGTTGCGCGACCGCATTGAAGACCCCGAGCAGCAAGGTCAGTCCGAACACGAACTCGATCGTGATCGCTTCGGTATAGACGAGAACGGCGAGCAGGCTTGCTTCGATTGTGCCGGCGATCTGCGTCACCCGGATGATACCGACGCGATCGCGCCGATCCGCGAGGGCGCCGGCTATTGGACTGAGGAAGACGACCGGAAAGAATTCGGCCATCGAGACCACCCCGAGCCAGGTGCCGGAATGGGTCAAAGTCCAGGCGAGCCAGCCGACAGAAACCCGCTGCATCCACACGCCGATCAACGAAATGGCGTTACCCCCGGCGTAGATGCGGTAATTTCGGTGCGTAAAGGCCAGCCCGACATTGCCGAGGCCACCGGGAAACAGGCGACCGCGCGAGAGAGACAAGGAACGGCGACCCCTTTAATCAGCTGAGATCGCTGTGATCGTACTGCCCGGCGCAATGCCGCCGCAATAACAGGGCTCCATGGGTCGGTGCGATGAATGATGTGCCTGGTTAGAGTGACGCTCCTGCTTTGCTTAGCAAGTATATCCGCCGCTCCGAAAGCGGCCGCTCAACTTGCGACCCGTCTAGCGCCGCGTAACGCGGAGGCCGATGCGGCGACCTATGAACGCTGTCTGAGGCTGGCAAAACAGGATCCGGTTGCCGCGCAGAAGCTCGCATTGGCCTGGCAAGGGCGCGGCGGCAAGCACCCTGCTGCGCACTGCGCCGCCATCGCGCTGATCGGGCTGAAGCAATACAAAGAGGCGGCGACGCGGCTGGAGGCGCTCGCCCAGGCGATGACGATGGCGCCCATGAGCTTGCGCGCGGAGGTGCTCGACCAAGCGGGCCAAGCCTGGGGCCTCGCCGGTGACGCGGCGCGGGCCTACGCGGCGGCGCGGGCCGCTGTGGCGCTGCTGCCAAATGATCCCGACCTGCTGATCGACCGGGCAGAAGCCGCCGCATCGGCGGGATATGTCGGCCAAGCCGTGGAAGACCTCGATCGCGTATTGAAGGATGATCCGGGACGGGTTGACGCGCTTGTTTACCGCGCCTCGGCAAATCGCGCCCTCGATCGTCTCGATCGCGCACTGGCGGATATCGAACAAGCGCTGGCCAGGGCGCCGGATTCGGCGCCGGCCTTGCTCGAGCGCGGCAATATCCGGCGGCTGAAGGGGGATGACGCCGGCGCCCGTCAAGACTGGGAGCGCGTCGGGCAATTAGCCCCCGGCAGCCAGGCCGACATGGCCGCAAAGGCCAATCTCGAGCGTCTGCGAGCGAGCGACACCGCGCCGACGATATCCCGGCCCAACCCGTGAAACGCGATCGATCCGGCTGCGTCGGGCGCGCGTCGGCTGCTTATCAATTTAGCGCCCATTTCACCGCTGGACCAATTGCCCGTTATTCCCGTGGAACCGGGAATTTTCTCAAACGTCCGCAAAAGTGCCGTTTCTGCCCGGAAAAGATCGAACGAAATCAAGTCATTGCCGGGTAATTCCCGCCGCCTGCCAAACGGGAATTTTATTCCCCCTAATCGGGAATTAGATCCGACGAACCGGGAATTGGAAAGAATGCCAAGCGCTCCTGATCTCCTGGAACGGTCGAGCACAAAAAGGGCACCAGAAAAAAGCAACAGTGTTCTAGATAATCGAAAGAAACAAATAAGGTTACTACACAAGTTCGTCTTTTCTGTGGCGATTGATGGCCGCCGGCGTCGGCGACAGGCGCGGAGCGGGCGGGATCAGTCGAGCGCGAGCGTTAATGTCTTGAGGTAAGCTGTTTCGGGCAATGCCGGATGGACCGGGTGGTCAACATCGGCGCCCGCTATTCTAAGGATGCTGCCGGCGCGGCCGGCATCACCCAACCCGCGCCGCACCGCCTCGGCAAATTCGCTCGCCCCGACATGGAATGAGCAGGAAGCGAGGAACAGGACACCGCCGGTTGCGGTCACTGAAGCCGAAAGACGGGCGAGTTTGCGGTAGCCACGCAAGGCAGCGGGTACCTCGCGGCGCGATTTGGCGAAGGCCGGCGGATCGGCGATGACGATATCGAAGCGCTCGCCGGCGGCCGCGAGCCGGGCCGCCTCGGCGAAGGCTTCACCGCGCCGGAAGGTGCAGATTTCGGCAACCCCGTTAAGCCTCGCGGCCTCGGCGGCGAGGGCCAATGCCGCTTCCGAGCGGTCGATGGCGAGCACCGCGGCGGCGCCGCCGCGAGCCGTCTGCACCGCGAACCCGCCGGTGTAGCAGTAGAGATCGAGAACACGCGCGCCGCGCGCCAGAGTGGCAATAAACCGCCGATTGTCGCGCTGGTCGTAAAACCAGCCGGTCTTTTGCCCGGCCATCAAGTCGGCGCGAAAGACGGCGCTGTTTTCCTGTACTGGCGCCGGCGCGTGGAGCGTTCCCATCGCCATCTTCGCTTCACCGGCTAGCCCTTCGAGCGTCCGCGCCGGGCTATCATTGCGCAGCACGATCGCTTCGGGTTTGAAAAGCTCGCCCAATGCATCGAGGAGCAGCGGCTCGAGCCGGGCCATTCCGGCCGTGTTCGATTGGACAACGAGAACCGCCCCGAAGCGCTCGACGACAAGGCCGGGCAACCCGTCAGCCTCGGCATGAACGAGGCGGTAATATGGCAGCTCGAACAGCCGTTCGCGCAGCCTGAGCGCGCATTCGAGCCGGCGGATGACGAACCGCCGGCCGATCGGCCGGCCGGCATCGCGGTCAAGGAGGCGCGCGGCGATCAACGTATGCGGGTTGAACATCGCCACCCCGAGCGGGCTCTCATCGGCGCGGCGCAAAGTCACCAAAGCGCCGGGCGGGAGCGCCTTTGCAGCAGCGTCCATCCGCAGCTCGTTCGAATAGATCCACGGGTGGCCGGCTTCGGCGCGCCGATGCTTTCCGGGAAGCAGAGTGACCGACGGGCGCGCCGCCGGGTCGTCCGCGCCGGGCATTCTTTCGGAGCTCATCGCGACCTATGTGGTCGATCGGAAAGCCGTCGACCACTTGTGCGATCCACGATCCGCCTTGCCTGCCGCAACGGGCTGGGGTAGTTGTGGGCAGCCAACGCCGGCATGGTCGGCGTCGGCATGCGCCCGTAGCTCAACTGGATAGAGCACCAGACTACGGATCTGGGGGTTAGGGGTTCGACTCCTCTCGGGCGCGCCATATTCTTCAAAGACTTAGGATTTCCAACGATCGCCGAGTTTCCCGCGGGTAACACCACGGGTAACAAACTGCCCGAAAGCCGAAAAACTTTGACCAGCGAGGGGACCTGCTCGCCCCAGGCGGTCGAAAAGCGTTCCTGACACCGCGATCACGCCCCTTCTCCAACCCATGAACGGATGGCCCGTGGGCTCGTGTAACGCACCCAGCTGTTACCCGCGATCGTTACCCCGGAAGTTTACAGGCCGCCGTCGCTCAGGTGGAGTTCGGCGAGGCGCATGCCGAGGGCCGCCTCGAGGAGCGCCTCGGCTCCTTCGCCACATCCGAGCTGTTGATCAGCGACGAGCTCGGCTACCCGCGGTTTGAGACCAATACCGCGCATCCGTTCTTCGGTGATGTCGCGCTGTTACGAGCGCAGCTCGATGCTGATCGCCAACGGCCCCATCGGGGAGTTGACAGTGTGGGTCGACGAGCCGGGAGCGGCTACGGTGATCGCTGCACCGTATTGCCCAGGCCGCAGTTCAATCGGACGTCCACTCAGTGAGACGATCAAGAACGGCGGTGCGTAGCCAGACCGCCATACCGGGTCGACCGGATCTTGCAACCTTCAGTATGCCAGGGTTCCGTCGGGTTATAGCCTGGTCGCGGCCGCCGTCGCCGGAGCGGCATCGCTGATCGCGAATAGTGACTTGATCACCGCAATCGGCACGCCGCGGCGCTGCATCAGCTTTTCGAGCGGACCACGGAAAGCCGGGTCCTGAACGGACTCATGAGCGACATTTTTATAAACAATCCGAACCTGCGGAGCCTCAAACGAAATCGCCTCCTGAACAGTGGTCTCGACAATGTGGTTTAATTCACTCAGGAAGTCTTCGTCGGTCGGCTCGATGCCGTGTCGGGCAAACATCGACGGTGGGCTTTGCCGCCATTTTGGCAGATATTTCTTAACTAGCCTGTCCTTGAGACCTGTAGCCACGGTTTCGAAAGTTGCCGTCGCGGCTTGGCAATATTTTCCAACATTCCGTTCCAAGCGCGATCTCATCTTGAAATGCATCTCGGTCTCGGCTGAAGATGATTCGACCGTAGCGAGGCACTAAATAGGTATATTCATCCTCGATCCTGTCCCGTTCGCGCGATATCCATTTCTCGTCGACGACGATCTGGTTATCCCCGTTCTTTGCTTCCGCGATAATTTCCAATTTATTATGATGTCGCACGACGATCATCGACCGCGGAGGCGCCCGTATTCGCGGCGCGCAAGGTGGATGAAGTCCTCCGGCGTAGTGATGCTGATGCATGCGTAGCTGCCAATGGAAAGCAGGTGGTCGTCACGGGTGACGATGTACTGAACGCCGGCGGCAACCGCAGGCGACGATTTTGTCGTCGTCCGGATCGCGCGGCACGGCTCCGGGGATCGACGGCGGGTTCACGACGATGGCTGCCGTAGCGAAAAGGGCTTTCGGAGAACTGCGATGCCGTCGAGGTGGGTATAGCCGTAGCGGTGCCGGGCGCGGGTGCTGCCGATCAGGGTCGCAAGGGTTTCGGCTATGATCTCGGGAGAGAGATGGAGCTGCACCGCGCCCTGACGAGCGAAACGGAGGAGTTCACTCGAAAGCCCTCCGGGATTGTGGCGGCTGAGAAAAGCGCTGACCAGAATGTTGGTGTCGTAAACGACGCTAATCATGATGCTGTCGGGCGCGGCGGGCGCGCCGGACGGCATGGACTTCCTCGACAATCTCCGCTTCGGTCAATGGGCGCTGTCGGGGGCGCAGGCGCATCTTGTCGATGATCGAGAAGATGTCCTCCCAGGCGCGCTCGCGGGCCACGCTGCCCTTGAACACATGTGCCTCGAGCTCGTCCCCGTCGTGCACGTCGAGCTTCTGCCGGATTTCCTCCGAAAGGGGAATGGTCAGCTCACCGTTACGGATGCGCGTTTTCGGCATCGCTCACTCCAGCATGTCCGTATAACTGCCGGTGTAGGATATGGCCAAAAAGCGTCGTGAAGGCGAGTCATGGCCGGCCGCGCGCGGGATCCTCACCGTGTGGCCGTGCGGCGAGGCGCCGGCGCCAGCAACAGGTCGGCCGGCACGTGAAACCGGGTGCGCAGTCGCTGCACCATCGCCAGCGTCAGTTGCCGCCGGCCGCGCAAGATGTCATCGACCCGCTCTGCGCTCCCCAACAGCGGCACAAGATCGGCTCGTGTTAACCCGTGCTGATCCATCAGGTAGCGGATCACTTCGGCCGGGCCCGGCGACCGGGGCAGCCATTTTTCCTCTTCGTACGCCGCTATCAGGCGCGCCTGCGCGGTCAACCGGGCAACATCGGCCGGCTTGTCCGAGGCCATCAAGCGATCGACCAAGGCCCTGGCGCGAGCGAGTTCGGCGTCGCTGTCGATCACGATCAGGGTTGCTTCCATTACACCGTCTCCGCGTCGACGTGGTCGTATTGAGCGTGGCTGCCGAAGAACCGGATCACCAACACGCCCGCCTGATACTGTAGCGAGCGCCAGCACCTGGCGGCGGCCGTCCCAATCGATGCCGATCGCAATGAGCACCGCTTGGCTAACGATCACACCAGCCTCGCGCACCCGCTCGTAGCGTGCGTCAAGGATCAGATAGGGGAAAGCCTCGACCAGAGGACGCCCGGCAAATTGCACCAGACTCGCGTCCAATCGTTGATTGATCGCACTGATCGATGAGGCCGAGAAGCTGTGGCCGCACAGCTCCTCGGTGATCGCCTTCACCTTCCGCGTCGAAACCCCTTGCACGTACATCTCCGCAAGGCCGCCACCAGCGCCCGCTCCGAGCGCTGGTACCGCGCGAACAGCTCGGTCGAGAACCGCCCTGTCCGATCCTACGGGAACCCGCAGCTCCAGCTTGCCAATCCGCGTGATCAGGGTCCGGCCGTAATAGCCCGACCGATAACCCAGCCGGCCCGCCGTCCGCTCGCCTTTCTCGGCACCCAGCGCTTCCGTCATCTCCGCTTCGAGCGCCTCCTACAGCGCCGCGCGCACCAGGGCTCGCAGAAACTCTTCGTCCTCCACCAGAAGCGCTTTGACGTCGATTGTCCCCGGCTTACCTTGCCTCTCGGTCATGGTGTGCATCCTCGCCAAGGATCCGGTGATTGCAAAATCACCCGCATACCATGACCGCCCGCCTCAGCGGCTTTTGCAGAACCTCTCAAACGCTACCGTCAACATCCGGCTGGGCCTAGGGAACCTCTGCAAGAGCCAGCGGCAATGATCGTGGTATAATGTTTGGCGGGGTGGATTGGTGCGCATGGGTGGGGGGATGAAGCAGTTGACGCTGGCGACTGCGGGATTTGACCGCTATGCCAAGACGACGCGGCGGGCGGCGTTTCTTGCCGAGATGGAGCGGGTTGTTCCGTGGTCGGCGCTGTGCGGGCTGATCGAGCCGTTCTATCCGAAGCCCGGCAATGGCCGTCCGCCGGTCGGCATCGAGCGGATGCTGCGTATCTATTTCTTGCAGCACTGGTTCAATCTGTCGGACCCGGCGGTCGAAGAGGCGCTGTACGATTCGCAGGCGATGCGGCGTTTTGTTGGAATCGACCTCGGTCATGAGCCGGTGCCGGATGGGACGACGGTATGTCGCTTCCGCCATCTGCTCGAGGAGCACGATCTGGGCCGGCGGCTGTTCGATGAGGTGCAGCGGCACCTGGCCGCCAAGGGCCTGAAGGCGGCGACCGGCACGATTGTCGATGCGGTCCTCGCGAAGGCGGGGATTATCAATGCGCCGTCCTCGACCAAGAATGCCGACAAGGCGCGCGATCCCGAGATGCATCAGACGAAGAAGGGAAACCAGTGGTATTTCGGGATGAAGGGGCATTTCGGGGTCGACAGCCGCAGCAAGCTGATCCACGCGGTGGTGGCGACGCCGGCCAATGTCGCCGACAGCACGGTGCTGCCCGATCTGCTACACGGCAACGAAACTCGCGTGTGGGGCGACCAGGCGTATCGCGGGCCAGCGGGTGGTGATCCGTCAGCACGCACCGCGAGCACAGGACTTCGTCAACCGCCGCTATCGCCACCGCGGTGTCGTGGACGAGGTCGAGCGGGCGAAAAACCGGACCAAGTCGAAGGTGCGCGCCAAAGTCGAGCATCCGATCGGCATCATTAAGCGAGTGTTTGGCTTCGCCAAGGTGCGCTACCGCGGTCTCAAAAAGAACACGCATCGCCTGCTCGTGACCTGCGCGCTCGCTAATCTGTTTATGGCGCGCCGACATCTATTGCGCTGCGATGTGGCGTAGTCTGTCCGCGTTGGCTATCAAAGGTTGTGCAGGCGCCGCAAATCCACACCCATAAAACACCCCGGCACTCGCGCACTGTCCCTGACTACCGCAATTTCAGTGCTGCACCTATTCGCAGCGCCTTATTCAGACCTTCCTTAGATGGCTTATCATGTTCTCGATGCCCGAAGCACTGCAATTTTCTGTGTGATAAACAACCGAAGGGCCAGCCGCTCAAAGTCGCATCAAATATTTTCGGCGCGGCTAATAACGCCGGGCGCTACGAGTATGAGTGCGCGGCGGTCTGCCGCGAGTTTCGCCTGTAGCGCAAAGTCGTGCGCAAGGTGATCCGATCAGAAGCGACAGAGTTTCATCATGAGCGCCCCCGGCAGCCATTGCCGCGGATCGATCCGTATCAGGAGCAGCCCGACGCGCTGTTGCTGGCGGAACGAGGAGACGCTGCGGCGCAGCGGGTGAGACCCTAGCCCGGGTTTTTGAGGAGCTGTGCCGGCTCGGTTATCGGGGCGGCTAGGACGCGGTTCGCCCCCCGTCTTTGGCGTGCTCGCGCTCGCCCGCCGCCATCCCGAGGCGAAGCTGGTACTGGTCAGCGGCGAGGGCCGTTTTTCCCGGTTGGGTACTCTGAAGCGCGCGCCACGTTGGACTTTGTCGTCGAGGAAGGGCTTGCTCCCGCTCGCGCCCTTCTGGAAGAGCGCTCGCGCAGCCCCCACGAAAACGCCGTCTTTGCCGAAGAACTCTTTCGGCCGGCGCCGGGCGAGGTCTGGATTCTCGTGACCTCGACCTACCATATGCCGCGCTCATGGGCGCCGCACGGCAGCAGGTTGGAACGTGGTTCCTTATCCCATCGATTTCAGGATCGATCCGCAGACGGGGCTGCGCGCCAATTTCAGCCTGCTCGACGGCGTCGGCGCCAGCACGCTCGCGGGGAAGGAATAGGTTGGTCTCGTCGGCTACCGCCCCGATGGGATGGACGCCGCAGCTGTTTCCCACCCCTGGACCCGACACTGCCGCGTCCCGCGCTAAAATCCCTTCAGCGCGCTGACTGCGGAAAACACGCTCCACACCACAATCAGCGTAACACCGCTCCAATACACAACTCGATACATCGCAATTCCCCAGAGATTCCGGCACCGGCAGCCAAGCGGTCTCGTCCTCGATCACTCGACGTAATTCTACTATACGCCTCAGGTGTGAATTTCTCCCCACCTTGTTTGCCGCTGCGGGATTGAATGATGGCGGCAGATCGCGGCCGATGGAACGCAGGATTGTTCGAACCCGCATTTCTTGGCACCGCCGCAGCCGTACCCTCCGCGGAGCGTGGTTGGCGGCGCTGCTCTTTCCGGTGGCGCATCGCGGGACCGAGAGCGGCGTCCGCTCGACCCCGACCGGCGGGCGGCCATTGCCCGGTTTCGGATGGAACGGCTCGAAGAGCGCGCAGAACTCGGGCCCGGAAGCCCCTGTAGCCCATGCTGCCGCGCCGGTTGAGGATCGCAGAATCGTAACATTGCGGCGGCCTTCGTGCACATCCGCTATGTGCGAAGTCGGAACACAAAATATTGGATATCGGACAGAAAGACCCCGCTCACGGCACCAGCAGCTCGCGCAAGCGTATAGAGCGCGACCGCTTTGAAAAAGCCCACCTCTCGGTCGTAACGGATACGATCGTACAGTCCATTGGAAGACAAGGGCTGAAGCTGTCCCTGGCGCACGCAGCTAAACCC
>Ga0126378_10000344_pt1 | contig 35198 bp, 22 predicted proteins | sample PanSoiMetPlot_23_FD_92587 | JGI IMG/M metagenome (GOLD analysis project Ga0126378, IMG submission 92587) | Tropical forest soil microbial communities from Panama - MetaG Plot_23 | ecosystem: Environmental > Terrestrial > Soil > Tropical forest > Bulk soil | place: Panama | collected 2016-02-17
ACCACCTCATCCAGCGGAGCTCCGGACGCCTTCGTCGCGAAGCTGAATACGACTTCCAATACGGCGCAAGGCCAGCAATTAGTCTGGTCGACTTATGTGGGTGGCACCGGTAGTGATTTTGGAACGGGCGTCGCCATTGATTCGGGCGCGACCAACGTGTACGTCGTGGGGAAGACAAACTCGCCGGATTTCGTGAATGCCAGCCTGGTGAAGAGCTTCGCCCCGTACCAGGCATGTCTCAATAACGTCACACTAACTCCTGCAAGCGGCACCGTCACGTGCGATCCCCAGCCGAATAACCCACCCTCCAACGACTCCTTTGTGGCGCGTCTTTCGAATCCTTCGCTTACAACCGGAACGCCAACCACCGTTGCGCTCGGCTATTTTTCTTACTTGGGCGGAAGCAATGATGAGGTAGGAACCGCAATTGGGGTAGATACGAACAGCGGTGCACTGATCACGGGATCGACGAACTCGCCCCTTATACCGCCGACAACAGCGGGAAATCCGCCGCAGGCTGGGAGCTTCCCGGTGTTTCCCTATCCCAGTTCAGTTCAAAGCAGCCTGAACGGTACGCAGAACGCATTCGTCGCGAGACTCAACACTGGAGCCACGGTGGGTCAGACCACCATCGCCTCATGGGCTACGTACTTTGGCGGGAACAATACAGACACAGGTACTGGCATTGCCTTGGACGTCAATCAGAATACCTATATCGCCGGCGATAGCAACTCTACAGCTCCGCAGTTCCCGGTTGTGAAGGCGCTGCAGGCGCAGAACAACGGAGGGTTCGATTCCTTCGTGGCACAGCTCGGAACCGCCGTCAGCCTGTCCATTTCTGGAGTACTTAATTTGGGCACCGGACAGCAGTACATCAGCGCTGGGAATCCGGCAACCTTCACCTACACCGTGACGAACAGTGGCCCGGACTTGGCCACCAATATCGTGATCCTGGCCGATTTCACCCAAACTCAGGTTCCGGTAAGCAACGTGAGCGCCACGATCAGTTCGGGTACCTGCGGAGCCGGAGGTACGGCCACTAGCATTAGCTGCGGACCAGTTTCGCTGCAAGCTGGATCGACGGCAACCGTTACGATTACCCTGACTCCTGGGTCGGTCAACGGGACTCGGCCTACTGCCTTCAACGGTGGCACAGTGCAGGCGATTGCCCCCGGCAACATCGTGCTGGCTCAGACTTCGGTTCCAGCGCAAATGAGTGACTTCGCGATGAGCGTGGACCCCCGCAATGTAACCATTCCAGTGGCGGGAGCTACGGCCACATATACTGCTCAGCTCACGCCAGTCGGTCTTTACGCTTCCAGCATCACGGTCTCGTGCTCAGGTTTACCGGCCGCAGCCAGTTGTCCGTCGCAGACAGAGACCTTGATCAATTTGAGTGGCGTCTCCGTCAACATGAACGTTACAACCACGGCGCGTCCGATTACGACGACCACGTCGAGACTCTTCAGCCGCCACTTCTACGCGTTGTGGCTCGTGATTCCTGGTATGGCGCTGGTGGGCGTCGGAGATCGCCGCCGGAGACGGATTTTCGGTTTCCTGATGTTGTGCACGTTGTTTACGCTGGTGTTGCTGATTCCAGCCTGCAGCAGCAGCAAGACGACAACGCCGGTCAGCGGTACACCGGCCGGCAATTACACAATTACGATCACAGCCGCAGCAGGAAGCGACTCCAAGAGCCAGACAGTAGTCCTTACAGTCCCGTAAAGTGACGCCAGAAACGAGAAACCCACCGGACCGGTGGGCTCAACTTACTCCCTGGAATGTCATGCAGAGCCAGGAAGGAGATCGCGAAACGAACTCGTTCGCAGTCGAAGCATCCCCACCGAAAGGCAAATGTCGAGGTAGAAAGATTTCCCGATTTCCCTAAATTTGCGAGCGAGAAACGCAGACGGGTGGACCCGGCTAGGCGCCTGCCGAGAGCTTGTGGTGCCCTCGTGACTCGGCGATCCCAAATTGGCGAATCTTGTAGAGGAGCGCCTTATAGCTGATCTGCAAAATCGCTGCGGCTTGCTTGCGATTCCAGTTCGTCTGCTCCAGCGCGCGAGTGATCGCGAGAGCCTCCGCCTCATCCTTTGCTGAACGCGCCAGCGATTTCAGCCCACCAGCGTCGCTGGTCCTTGTACCTTCGCCGGGAGCCGCGGCATTACCATCATTGCGAGGCAGGAGTTCGGAAATGGCCAGGCTCTCATCCCCCAGGATCAGGTATCGCTTCAGGAAATTGTTCAGCTCCCGCAAATTCCCGGGCCAGGGATGATTGTGGCAGGCCTGCAGCAAAGTCGGTGAGAGCGGCAACGGAGCCCGCGCATAGCGCTCTGCCATGCGCGTCATCGAGTGCTTCAAAAGAACGGGGATCTCTTCGCGGCGATCGCGCAGTGGTGGCAAGCTCAGAGTGAATGCATTCAGCCGATAGTAGAGATCTTCGCGCAGCCGCTTGGTCGCCAAAGCTTCCGGAATATTGATGTTGGTCGCCGCCAGAATCCGAACATCGACCTTGATCACCGACCTGCTGCCCAGCCGTGAAAATTGCTGGTCCTGCAAAACGTGCAGCAGTTTAGCCTGCAACAGCGGCGGCATCTCACCAATCTCGTCAAGCAAGATCGTCCCTTTGTTGCAGAGTTCGAATTTTCCCGGCTTGGCGTGCGTCGCTCCCGTGAAGGCGCCGGGTTCGTATCCGAACAATTCGCTCTCCAGGAGATCGGCCGGTACAGCGGCACAATTCACTTTCAGGAACATGCGATGCGCTCTCGGCGAAAGTTTGTGAATCAGTCTAGCCAGAACTTCTTTGCCTGTTCCGCTTTCACCGAGCAGCAATACAGGGATATCTACATTCGCTACCAGCGCAGCCTGGGAGCGAATCTTGCGCATGGCCGGGCTGGCGGCGATAAAGAACACATCGTCTGCGAGTTCTTCCACCTCACCGCCAAAATTCTGTTTGCCCTGTCCCAGCGCGATATCGATGACTGAATCCAGTTCGGCTTTCTGGAACGGCTTGGTGAGATAATCCTGTGCGCCGAGCTTCATCGCCTGCACAACCTTGCGAGTGTCGTTCACACACGAAAGCATGACCACCTTCGTGGCCGGCTGCTTCTGGCGCAATTGCTCGAGCGTCTGCAGGCCGTCGATGCCAGGCATAAGTACATCGAGCAAAATCAGATCCGGCTCGAGCCCTTTTTCGACCTTCTCGAGCGCCTCTTCACCGGTGGTCGCGGTTTCGACCTTGTAGTCGTCGACCTCCAGCAAAGTCTTGATATACCGCAGCATGCCGGGTTCATCATCCACCAGCAGAATCTTGGCCGTATGCTTCATCGATGTTTTCCTTTGCTGGGGGCAGCAGCTGCCGGCTTATAAGGAATCAGAAACGAAAACTTGCATCCCGCACCCGGATCGCTCTCGACCCATATTTTACCGCCCATGCCTTGCACCAGGCGGCGTGCGATTGCCAGACCCAATCCCATGCCCTCCTGAGCTTGGTTGCCGGGAAGGCGGAAAAAGTCGTCGAAAACTTCCAAATGAAACTCCGCAGGAATTCCCGCTCCAGTATCGGACACACTCACCTTCACCGAGTTAGGATGGCTCACATTCTGTCGCCGTCGTTCTGAGGCAGAAGGCAGCGATGCGCTTCGCCGCTCCCACATATACGGTTCGGCATGCAGCCATACCGTTCCAGCTTGCGGTGTGAATTTGAATGAATTCTCCAACAGATTTGAGATGATGCGCTCCACCTTCGGTGTGTCAAAAGGAAAGATCGGCAGCTTGTCGTTGGCCAAAAAATAAAGCGCGATCCCCTTCTGCTGAAATCGGTTCGACCACAGCCTGCACACGCCCGACAGGCAGTCGTTAATGTTGCCCATCTCGAACTGCATGCGCAGCCCGCCGGTCTCGAGCGCACTGTAGGTCAGAAAATCCTGAATGAACTGCTGCAAGCGCTTGCCGCTATCCCGCATGTCGTGCAGAACTTCGCGTTGCCGCTCGCTGAGAGAGCCCAGTTTCTCGCTATGCAGAAGCTCTACATACCCGTTCAGAATAGACAACGGCGTCTTAAGATCATGTGCTGCCGATGCCAGTGCATTTGTGGTGCGCTGATATCGCTCGCGCAGTTCCTTGTATTCCTGCAGCAGGTTCTCAGGGTTGGGAACATCCGCATCGGCACGGTTCGGCGCCGGCGCTGGTTCTGTTGCAACCGCCGTGTCCGGAGCACACGTGTTCTTATGAGCAGAGGCCATGTGAGAAGTACCACAGGTTGACACGGGGAGAGGAAACCGCACTCAATTGTCAACGCGGAGTGCCAGTAGAGGAAAGGGTACGGCAGCGCATACTGGTTGTCAACGAAAAATGCAATGAAATTACCCAAGTATAGCAAAACCTTGCACTTCCCAGCGATTTCCTCATTATCAGATGTTCTCGCCGGACGCGAACAAAAGACGAATCTGCGACCTGAAATTAGCCATTCTGCTTCGGTTTTGCTAGTCTTTTGTCAGTTGTAATCCCTTTTTCGTCCCGTCGGTACAGGGTCTTATGGTTAGATTTGGCACATGAGGTGCAGTTTGCGGCATGGGGAGGGGCGTGATGGAGAGGTCTGCATGAACGGGGTGAGGTCCCGAAGTGAGCGGCGTAAGTGGGCCCGGTTGCCGCTGGCGATCCCGGTCTTCGTCCGCAGTCGCGACGAAAAAGGCAAGGAATTCCTCGAATTTGCAACCTCGCTCAATGTCAGCGCGGGCGGGATGTTGGTTGCCATCCGCCGAACGTTGCCGGCTATCGCACAGATTCGGCTAGAGATCCCCAGCGCACCGGTCGCCGCGATGGCCCTTTTACCGCGAGCGGCTCGGACACTGAACGCTAAAACCCTTCGTACTACTCCAGCTGATGGATACTATCTTCTCGGCCTGAAGTTTATACGTCCGCTGCCGCTCTCCGAAAAACCATCAGCGCGCCGAAGAAAACTATTTTCAAAAGTGTGAAAACTTTTGCGCAAAGAGCCATAGACAATGTTACTCTGGCGATCGCCTCTCTGTTACTGCAGTGCCCTACTGTGTCCACGCGGTAAATTTATACTCGTCAAACAGATGCCCTGAATTTCGCATTGATCGGCCGAGTCAAGGTAATTTGGCTGTTCAGATGCAATGGTGAGTTTTCTCCCCTATTTGGTAGATGCCTGCCATGACCACCAGTGTCAATACGCTCGTTCAGCCTCTAGGGGAAATGCCACCTGAGTCCATCGTCTTTGGCCGCACGGAAGGCATGCAGGCCGTGCGCGACCGTCTTAACAAACTTGCCGGAGCGAACGTCCCGGTTTTGATTCAGGGAGAAAGTGGCACCGGCAAAGACATCATTGCCCGCATGATTCACGCTGCTTCCCCTTGGCGAACCGGCCCGTGGGTGAAAGTGAACTGCCCGGCTATTCCCGGTACCCTGCTGGAAAGCGAACTTTTCGGATACGAAAAAGGTGCCTTTACCGGCGCCTATGGAGTGAAGCCAGGCCGCGTCGAGATGGCGCATCGTGGCACGCTGTTCCTCGACGAGATTTCCGAGTTGGACATGTCGCTGCAATCCAAGCTGCTGCAGCTTCTGCAGGACGGTCAGTTCTGTCGCATCGGTGCCCAGGAAGATAAGAAAGTCGAGGTGCGCGTCGTCTGTGCTACCAATCGCAAACTCGAACTGGAAATTGAAAATGGCACGTTCCGCTCTGACCTTTTTTACCGTATCAACGTCGTCAACCTTCACTTACCTCCCTTGCGCGAACGAGCTGGCGACATACCGCAGTTAGTCGACTATTTCCTCGAGTATCACAACCGCAAGTACAACTGCCGAGCCAAACCTGTGTCGGCCGAGATGTTAACGACGCTGCGGAAGTATCACTGGCCTGGAAACATCCGCGAGCTCGAGAATCTTATCAAGCGGTATGTCATCCTCGGCAGCGAAGAAGTTATCACTGCCGATCTGCAACCGCGCAGCAATGACTTCTTCAACACCGATATCCCGCTCGATGGCCAAATTTCTCTCAAGAAACTCACGCGCCAGGCCGTTCGCGAACTGGAGCGCAAGGTGATTCTCAAAGTTCTGCAGAATCACCATTGGAACCGCAAACAGGCGGCGCGGGCCCTAAATATCAGCTATCGGGCCCTGCTGTACAAGATCCGCGACGCCGGCCTGCCTTCGAACCGCTCGCCAAAAGTCTCACAACCGTCGCCCGGACCAGAAATCGCCGCCGACTAACACCCGCTACTCGACTCTCCTACGTCGGTCTCCCCTGGTCGCGACGAGTTGATGTTCTTTCGCTGTAAGAAGAATGTAAAGTTCGGTCCCGCACTAAAATTCTTGCTGGACAAAAAACGTGAACATGTGAAAACCCGCGTTGCTCAAGGCATTTCGCTGATTGCGAAAAGTGCATATGTTTTCACCCTTTCTCACCTCTGGTCCCTACACCCCCTGTAAGTGCCATTGTTGCGTCACTTAGCAGGCGTTATCTTTGGAATCCGAGGTGCATAACAAGCCTCGCGCCTTTCTTTCTCCCTCAAAGGGTGCAATTCACGGGTCTTCTGACCCGGACGTAAACTCCTAGGAGAAGCAAACAATGAAGAAACTAGTCCTACTTGCTGTCCTGGCACTGGCCCTGCCAACGGCAGTTTTTGCCAGCAGCAACATAGACTACACCAACAGTGGCGGCACTCTATCGGGCTCCATGAGCGGACTCTCGCTCAGCGGATCAGTCTTGATCGCCGTCAACAGTAATGCTGGGCTCATCACCGGTTCCGATTTGGGTAGCGTGAGCTTCCAAACCGGAGCTCTGCAGAGCGGTACGCTGCAAAACGGCGGCACCCTCGCTGCAGGCGGCTGGTTCACGATTACTGGCAACGGAACCAACGGAGTTCCCAACGGCACCTTGTTCTCGGGCACATTCTCTGGTCCTGTGGCCTGGAACATGACCACTCTCGCCAATGGGACTCACAACTACACCCTTACTGGAACCTTGAGCGCTGCTCCGGGATCCAGCGTGGGCGTGACGGTTCAGTTGACCGTCAATACCGGCAAAGGCTTCTTTAACGGATGCACCCGCATCTCGAGTGGCGACACCAACGTCGTCGTTCCCGAGCCGGGTTCTCTGAGCCTGCTCGGAACGGGTCTGATCGCTCTCGGTGGTACGATCCGGCGCAAGCTGAAGGGGTAATAAAGCTCCTGAAAATGAAAACCCCGCCGCAAGGCGGGGTTTTTATTGAATTTGACGATCGCACTAACGAAGCTACTAAATTAGCTGCGTAGCTCTTGAAGCGCTTTCCGCGCGTCGGAATGATCCGGCTTCAGCTTCAACACCTTCTCCAACTGTTGCCGTGCTAGCGCCAATTGATTGGCCTTCTGGTAAGCGAGTCCGAGATGATAGTGGAGCACCGGATCATCGGGTGCACCGGCCCTTTCATTGAGCCGCAGCGCCTCCTGGAATTGGCTGATCGCCGATTGGTATATCCCCTTGCGGTAATAGGCCCAACCCAGGGTGTCAGCGGCGTTAGGCGAATTGGGCATCCCGCGCCGCGCCGTTTGTGCCATTCCCATTGCAACGTCAACGTTTCCTCCCTGCTCCAACAAAACGTAAGCAAGATTGTTGGACGCAAGCGGGTTATCCGGTGACATGCTCAGCGCCTGCTGGTACATGGCCTTCGCCTGATCCCAGTTTTGCTTCGCTTCGTAAAGTTCTCCCGCCAAAATGTAAAAGCTCACTTCCCCAGGATTGTCCTTCGACGCTTGCAAATAAGTGGCGAGCGCCTGATCCAATGAGCCTTGCTGCGCCTGTACTTTTCCAAGTTTCTGCAGTGCATCGATATTGTTCTTATCGAGCGCAACTGCCTTATGAAGAGCGGTTTCTGCTCCTGCATAATCCTTTTTGCCATCGAAAAGAGCAGTGGCAAGCAGATCGTAGAAATCGCTTACATTCGGAGATTTTGCAATCTGTGCATTGGCAGCTGCAATCGCCTTATCGTATTCCTTCTGCGCCACATAAGTGTTCATTAGCCCGCTCAAAGCATCCGCCGAAGACGAATCCTTCTCCAGAGCTTGCTGGTAAAACTTCTCCGCCTCGCCGAAGTGCTTTTGCGCGAGTTGCACATTGCCCAATTGGAAGTAGGGTGCGAAACTCTGCGGCGCTCTGATCTTTGCCTCCTCGGCATCCTTTTCAGCAGCCGCGTATTTCTGGCGTGCAACTTCAGCCAGGCTGCGGATCAAGTAACCGTCCGGGGCGTAAGGTTGTGACTGAACAATTTGGCCCGCCGTCGACATCACCGCATCGATTTCCCCGCGGCTGATTTCAAGCGCCGCGATCCGTCGTTGCGCGTCGGTCAGATCTGGCTTGATCCGCACTGCCTCGCGCCATTCCGCTTCGGCATGTTTCAGGTCCCGCTGTTGCGCATAGGCTAACCCCAAGTGATAGTGAGCAACGGCGTTATTCGGATCGCTCTTAAGAGCCGCTTGAAACGATTGCACCGCACCCGCCGCATCATTCTGCCGCAGTTGAATCTGCCCCTTGAAGACGAGGGCGTCCAGATCATGGGGCGTCGACTTCAGGATTTCGTTGTTAAGCTTCGTTGCCTCATCCAGCCGGCTCAGCTTTGTCGCTTGATCCATCTGGCTCTTGAGAATGAGAATCTGAATGTAGTTCTTTTTGGTCTGCAGGTCCTTGGGATGATCCTTGTACAAAGACCCGTACTCCATATAGGCATTCTCTACGTCCTCGGTCGCGAAATAAAAATCACCCAGCATGCGATAGCCTTCGGGATTGTCCTGAAGATCCTTTTTTGTTTCTTTCAAGACGGTCACGGCATCATCTCTTTTTCCCTGCTGCATTAACAAGCGAACCAGAGCAGCACGTGGCGCGGGATCCTTCGGTCCGATCTCAATCGCGTGATGGAACTGCTGCTCCGCCTCGGGCAAGCGATTGTGCGACTGATAGAAGCCTCCCAAAGCCAGTTGAGCATTCATCGCGGCGGGATCGGCTTGAACGGCTCTTTTGAAACTCGCTTCCGCCTGATCCGTCATATTGGACCGAAGTTGCAGCAGTCCCAGAAGCAGATAAGACTCTGAACGCTTTGGATCGAGACTAATCGTCTGCTGCGCCTCCTGGATCGCTGCCGTCAGATTGTTCTGCGCGGCGTAGTAATTCGTCCAGGCCTCGTGCGTGTCGGGGCTGTTGGGCTGCTTGTCTCGAAGCAGATCGAGGTGAGTCTTGGCCTGCTTCAGCGCATCCGACGAGGCGGAACCGTCTGGATTACGAACGGTCACCAGCAGGTTCGCCAGGTCAATATGGGCGCGATAATTGTCAGGATTGAGCTCCACCGTTCGGTTCAGCTCCTGGAAGGCGCGCTGCATGTCCCCGAGCTTCAGATATGCCTGACTGAGCTTGAAATGCGCCTGTGCATATCGGCTGTCGATCTGGGTGGCGTTCGCATATTGGATTGCAGCCTCGCGGTACTTGCCCTCTGCGAAATATTTTTCTCCGCTGTCGAAGTACTTCTGCTTGCGGACATTCGGGTCGCGCGAACACCCGGTCAGCAGGACGAGCAGAAGCGAACTGAGAAGCAGCAGACGCGCGGTACAGGAACGGCTCATTGCATTTCTCCGGTGAAAGCTACGTGGAAATAGGAACTTGTTTGATTCTGATAATTCATCGATCTTACTGTAGAAAAACCGCCAGGACGGATTACGGCAGTCACCATCGCAGGACCGGCTTGGCGGCATGAGGGCGGCCTCAGCGCGGGATATAGTCGTTCATCAACGGAAGGACTTGGTCCGCGAACGGCAACGTGCGGCGCATGGCGGCATCCGCGCTTTCGCCCGGTACCATGTCGGTCATAAGCCTCACCAGCGAGCCGTCGCTCCGATTCATTCGGATCGAATCGGCAACCAGATAGTACTTGGCCCAGTACTCGCTGGCCACTCCGCGATTGTGTGCCCAGTACCAATACAGGACGAGTTGCCGTGCATCTCCCCTCGCGATCACATAACGATTGACGGGAAACGGCGCATGGCTCGGTGTCGACAGCATAATTCGGCTCGATTGCACCGGCGACCAGCCGTGTCCCGGTAAACAGTTCTTGGGCGAGTGAATCGTATCTCCGGCGCGCTGGCTTGAAAAGTACGCGATAAACAGATACACAGGTGGCTGCTGCATTTCCTGATTCTCGTATGCCCGGAGCATATAGTCTCCCGGTCCGAGAACCTGCAAGGACTCCTCAGGGATAGGCACATCGGTTCCCTGCCAGCCGCCAAGTTGCTGGGGGAACGATTGTAGCGCCTGGTGTGGAGGAAAAATTTCCCCCCGCGTGCGAGCGTGCAGGAATATCGCGGTTGCGATCAGCAGAATTGCCGCCGGCAGAAAACGCGTAACCGAACGGGTCACTCTGTCGCACCTGCCTTTCGTAGGGTCGCATTGATCAAGCTGTGCAGAGCATAAATCATCAGAAGAGAGATCACGAAAATGATCCAGCCCCACGACGCGTGGAAATATCCCTCCGCCTTGTCTGGATCCCAATACTGCACCAGCAGACCGGTTCCGATAATCCGAACGCTGTTTGCCGCCACTGCAATGGGAACGGACGCCAGCGCCAGCACCCACCGCACCCATATCCGTTTTTCCATCAGGTACCCATACACGATCGCAATTGCCACCAGAGTCATCAGCGATCGAATTCCGCTGCAGGCCTCAGCCACTTCCAATGGCATGGCTGGCAAATTGATGACGTTGCCCTCGCGTAAGACCGGCACGCCCACGATGGGCAAGATTACACTCGCCACTCGCGAGGCTAAAAGCTGCAACGGAAACGTTATCTGATTGAAGACGATCGCCGGAATCGGGATCATCAGGATCAGAAAGGCCCAGGGAAATAACAAGGCTCGGAAGTAACTCCATCCGTAGAACAAAATAATGAACCCGGCCAAAAGCATCAGCAGGGAAGTCCTTGACAGGAACAGTTCCGCTCCCAGCTGCCCCATGATCAGGGTACACATCGCGACCACGCTAATCGCTAACCCAGTCCAGGATGGCCTTAGCCGTATCCGGGCCAGCGTATCGCGTTGTTGCCAAATGACATACCCGGAAAACAGCGGCACCAGGAATCCGTGCGAGAAGTTGGGATCGTGCCACCACTGACCAACCAGATGCACCAGAATTGACCAGTACAACCAAAGAGTGATGCCGGACAGGACTATGACCTGCCACAGCGGCACAGTCCGTGAAGTGTCGGCTTCCCAGCGCACACTTGACGGCTCGGATTGCAACAGGGTGCTCAAGGTCCAGGAGGCTTGTGAAGTACTCCGGGGGATGATTCAGGATAAGCCACCGAGGTGGGTTTGCGCAATTACTCTTCACGACCGTCTTGCGCCCCCTCTCCCCGAGAACTGACCAGCAGTCAACTGCATTGTTTGGGGATAAACGCGGTTTGGGGATAAACGCGCCGGGGGCGCCAGTTTTCATCTCTCCGTAACAAAACTTCACTATCTTTTCCGGGACTGAGCTGGAGCGTCTCGGAGACGGGGAATGTCAGAAACAAACTGGCAGGGTGATCCAATACGCTGTCCATATTGCGTCCAGGGTTATGAATTCAGGTTGATGACCGAGTTGACGGGCGGCACAGGGGGGATTTTCTACTGTCCTGCGTGTCGTCATCTCGTGCGCACGGCAGAACCGGACTTTCGATGTTTCTGCCGGGGCTGTCTCAATCTCAGAAGGCCCGCGTCGCAGCTACATGCTGGGCATGCGGCCCCAACAGCTAACCAAGGTGGCGCAGGAGACTTGCAAGATCGCCGCAAGTTCTTAGTCCGTTCCACCGGAGGTTAATAATGCTAGTGTGGCGCATGTTTCAGCGCTGCGAAAGGGGATAGCTGTCTGCAGCGGCTTTCGCCTCAGGAAAGTTCCCCTATCATTGTCAGTTTTTTCTTTGTTCTTGCGTCATGTCGGTTGCAAAAATCCAGTCCGGGGACCCTTCCACGAAACTCAAACGCAGGCAGCCAGAACGCGGTCTGCGTCCTTTGTTTGGAACAGCTGCAGACGTTTCCATGGAAGCGGTCAAGCCTCTTGCTCGGCATATTCCTGGGGACTGACTATTCTCGCTTTCTACAGTCCAGTTGGCGCCCATCCGTTTGCCAATTACGATGATCCCTCGTACGTTTCCGAGAACCAGCACGTGAAAGCGGGCCTGACCTGGAATACGTCTCGATGGCCTTCGTGTCCAGGAAGGCGAGTAATTGGCATCCAGTCACCTGGCTATCGCAGGCCGCCGATTGCCGGCTGTACGGCCTCAACCCTACGGACACCATTGCACCAATGTCCCGATCCACGTTCTGAATGTCATTCTCCTGTTCCTACGGTTGCGCACGGCAACCGGCGCGATGTGGCAGGGCTTTATCGTCGCGCCTTTGTTCGCCGTGCATCCGGTGAAGGTGGACTCAGTTGCATGGATTTCTGAGCGCAAAAATGTGCTTAGCACATTACTCTTGTTGCTGACCCTGGCTGCCTACGGATGGTAGCCCAACGGCCCTCAGTAAAAGCGTTACGCAGTTGTTGCAGGTTCCTGTGCACTGGGATTGATGGCGAAGCCCACGCTCGTCACCCTGCCATTCATATTTTTCCTTATCGGCTACTGGCCGTTGCAGTGCATCGAGGTTATGGCCGAAGGGCCATCAGCGCGCTTGCGACGAGCTTCCCTTCGGCAACTCATTGTGGAGAGGGTGCCCCTGATTTTATTGTCCATCGCGAGCGCTGCCATTACCATTGCTGCTCAAAAAACCAGCCTGGCTTCCGTCCAACTCTTTCCGCTCGCATTGCGCCTAGAGAGCGCGCTGATCGCATGCGTTCTTTGTTTGAAGAATGCGACTTGGCCGTCGTCGCTGGCTCTCAGAAGCTACAGGTTTTGCGAGTCCCGAAAAACGCTGGTGGCGGCGGTTCTAACTTCGCCCGTGGCACCTTGTTCTGATCATTTACAAATGCCGCTGCTGGTCGAGCGCTTCCTGCAATGGAGCAGTAGTCCCTGGTCCGGTTGCTATGGCAGGTAGTAGCGGAAGGACGTCAGAAACATATTCTCGACGCCTTTCGGAGTTCCGCCGGTAGCCGACCATGCATTTCGAGTTACGTACGAATACTGAGGGCCGAACTGAAGGCGTCCCTTGGAGCGTTGTGCAATCGTAGCCAGAATCCGGCTGTGCCTTCGATCATCCGCTGCGTATGGGCGTTACAGTTGGCGGAGTTGTGGTTATTCTGCTTGCTATATCGGTGTATTTGTGGTTCGCGCGCAGACAGGCGTGATGCAGCGTAGCGTGGGACTTGATCAAAGGCGAGCTGTTGAAAATGAATGACTTATTGGCTTCGCTCTGCAAAATTGCGCCAGGAACGTATTTGAAAATTACGACTATTATAATCTATATGATCGTATTCATTCCCAAGAAAACAGCGGGATTTGAGCAGATTGAAGTCGAGCCGACACGCATCTACCGCGCAGAAGATGCACGGGAAACCTTGCTTCGTGAGGGAATTGACATCGATGCGATCGCGCCCCAGGTAGACGGAAAATTCATGAGCGCTTTCGTACGAGCTCTGAAGCCACTTGGAGCGAAGACCTGCTGCGGCTCGATGTGCTGCGGCTAGCGCGTCAAAGACCCAGACTCGCCTCTTTCTTTGGGCTCGCTTTTAGCCCGTCGACGTTTACCAGGGACGATCGGCTTAGCGCAGTTCTGCTACTCGAACAGTTTAGAGTCACGCTTCGAGTCACGAATTCCAATTCCGCAGACGCAAAAACATGCGGTTAGCATGGCTTGCGCCGTGATAGCCAATAGAAGCATCTTTCTCATTTATCGCTTTCCTCCCCAAGTACAAGAGTTGGAGGCGAGTGACACTACTCCGCCAGTCACTACTGACAGGCGGGCGAAGCACATAGGGGAGTTCTGGTCTTGAAAGAGCCCAAGGTGGATTCCGCTGAGACCGAGAAGTCAGTTTCGATGAAAAGAATGTTACCGGCATCGACTGGGTAAAATGCCACTGAAATTGTGGCGTTGGGTGCGGTGAAGAAGCTATTCGTTAATGTTCCAGTGAAGCGACCGCTCGTAGGGGACAGGAACGCTCCGGTTAGCTGGGTGTTTGGACTAGGCGTAGTGCTCAGGTTAAGGTCAATTAAACCGCTCAAACTATTGGAATTCGCATCCACGGTGGCTCTTCCGGTTGCGTCATTCTCGGGCGACAGACCATTGCTCTGAACGAAACTCATCCCAAACGGCCCATTGAATGAAAATGGCGGCGAGCCTTGGATGAACGCGGTTCCTTTTCCCACGGAAATACCGTTCCCCAGCGATGTGCTGTCGGCATCGAGAACCAAGGGAGAATTTCCATTGCCGGTCAGATAGAAAATCAATTCCGGACCGGCACCACTGCTGGTGTAAGTGATAGTCGAGTCAACCCGCCCGGTTCCGTAAACTGTATCGAGACTGTAAGTTCCTGTGAAAGAGTCACTCAGAGAGTAAGTGGTGCCGTTCAGCACCGAGACCCCTGCTAAAACTTCGTCATTGTATCCATTGCTGAGATTGCCGCTGCTGTCAGCAGTGAACTGGCCAAGAGACGCGAGCGAGCTGGGAACTAACGAGGGATCCAGTCCCAGGATGCTGAATACATAGGTCCCGGAGAATGCACTGTTATTCGTAAAAGTTCCAGTTGCACCTCCCTGAGCAATGGCGACACCTGCAGTAGAACCAAATCCTGCACCCGTTCCATCCAGGTCAGATTCAATTAACTTTATGTGAGTCGCGTCGACGATATATCCCGTGAACTGGAGTGAGGGGGCGAATCCCGCCATCAAATTAAACTTAAGAGACCCAAGTGCGTCGGGACTAGTCAGAGTTCCCGAGATCGTACTGGCTGCAACAAGCCCGCTGCTGGCATCGTTTTCATCCGCCACACTACCGTTTCCTGAAATTGCGTTCGGCGAGTCGATATTCAGAACGCCGCCTATACCCAAGGGAACCGTTCCGGCATCGATCCCGGCGACGACAAACGCGTAGCCGCCCGCTGGCGCTGCAGCGCTAGTTTGCAGCTCAAGCGTTCCGGAGGATGCTTCCCCACTCAATGTGGGGAGATTAAGATCATCGAATGTCTGAACGAGAGCGCGCGAATGGTCAAGGACGACTACACTGAAATTTTCTATGCCGGCTTGACCGATGTTCTGATCTGATGTGTTGATGGTGAGTGTTCCCCGGCCGTCTGGACCGACGAAGTAGGAACCGCCCGTGATTGGGTCGGACAGGGAGCCCAAAAAGTTGCTACGGGTCTGCTCCCCAGAAGTGAGTCCGCCGTTTCCATCGAGCACGATCACGCCAGCTAGCTGAAAGGCACTGTTCGCGTCCTCTCCCTCGGTCGCGAAAACGTATGTGCCTTTAAGAGTCGAGGCAAAACCAGTGACTGTGATCGCGGCAGTGACATTCTGGGTGTGGTCCGCCGTGGCGAAACCCTCGATTGTGAAAGTCTGGCTATTTCCCGAAATAACGGAGGGCGGAGTGTAGGTTACCGCTTCGCCACTCGGACTATGCAAAGGAGAGAGTTTTCCGCAATTCACGTTGACCGGGCACAGCAGAGCCCAGTCGACACCAGCGGAGGTCGCATCATTGTTAACGATGGCGCTGAGTGAAGTACTGGACCCGATGGAAACAGACGGAGGCGGAGATGGCTGAAAGGTAATTGAAACGCTTGTTAACGGCGGAGGCGCTTGATTCTGCACATTTGTGGTGGGCCCTGAACACCCGCTAACACTCAGCATCGTCGCCACGCAGACAAGCAACAGAACACGCAGATCTTTCGTGGGTCTGAATCTTAGCAATCTCAGGTGACCGCGAAGCTTGGTTCCGAGGTTCATCACTGACCCGTACCTCGTAAGTTGATAATTTGCGTTTGCCCGCCGTTGTAAGTAATAGTCAAACTACCTTGATCGAATCCTTTTACTTTGGGCTTAAATGTGATGTTAAGCACGCAACTGCCGCCTGGGTTTAGGCTGAAACCACAATCATCGGTCTCCAGGTAATCGCCCTGGAGTATGTTGCCAGTAAAATTAATGGTCGCTGAATTTAGATCAGCGGGGTCGTTGTACAGCGTGATCTGCAATGGATCGCTGAGGCTGCCCACAAGTTGGGTTCCGAACTCCAGGCCAGCACCGGGAGACATTCTGAGAGGACTAGGCACATTCGTCTTTAGCTCGACAGGGAAACGTCCGCTATCAATTTCGCAGTTGGAGGTCGTGCTGGAAGTGCACTGCAACGTGTTGAGCTCCAGGAAGTAGTCAAGACCCGAAGCCAAACCTGTTCCGGGCTGCGGCGCGAATACCAGTACGACAACGCACGATTGTTGCGGCGCGAGCAAAGTCCCGGAGCAAGCGTCCGCGGTGATCTTGAAGTTCGGTACTTTGCTTACCGGATCAATGTCGCAGACGTAACTAACGCTTGAACCTGTAGGTGAGATGGAAGTCACCACCTGAAGGCCGGGCATTGCGCCAGGCGTCAGCGGGCGCGGAAGTAAAACGGTCTGTCCTGGGTTTCCGCATGGCGCTGCGTCTACGGGGGGCAGAACAAGCACCGGAGAGAAACTTTGGTTAGTAAAGGTGACTACTTGAGCTGGGCTTGTCTCTGATACTGCTTCCGCTCCGAAATCAATTTCGGGAGTAGACGGCTCCAGCGCGCTCAAACCAGTACCACTGATGGGAGCAGCGAAAGCTTCGTCGGAATCGGCGCTCGTGGAGCTTGAGACAGTCAAGATTGCTTTCTGAGCTGCAGGAAGAAACGGTGGGCACTGCGATGGTGCGGCACCGCCCAATGACGCGAGAGGCATCCATGGACAGCTTTGTTGCGGCGAAAATGAAATAGAGATTGTACAACTCTGCTGGGGAGTCAACGAGAAAGCGCTTCCCGGGGATGGGGAGCAGTTGTCTACTTCAGAGAAACTAGGGAGAAGATTAAAATCGCTCGGATTGCTGGTGTCTCCTGTGGGTACGACTCGAAATGCCAGCTGAAGACCATTTAAAGTAGTGCCGGACGGATCGGTGTTCGTAAGAGAAAAGGTCTGAATCGTAGGAGCCAAACCCAGCAGCTGTGCCGGAAATGACAGAGTAGCCGGCGTCAAAGTAATCGGCTGCGTGCAAGCGGTACTGCTTCCCAGTGCGAGGCAGATGTTTCCTACGTCGCCGGGCGTATTCGCAGCCTTGCAGCTTTTCGTACTTACACCGTATCCGTTCGCACCCTGGAGCACGACCCCTCCAGATGAGGAACTTGAAACCATTACTTCCGATGGCACAGATTTCCCCGGCTGCGTGCCGATTTGGCCTGCATTCAATCCATCCGGAGTGATGATTTGGAGGATCAGGGAATTTCCGCTAATTTGACCATTCACCGAGGCTGTGCTCATGCAGGGGTAGGCCTGAAACGTCAATGTGCCGGTGACGGTTGCAGCGCTGGCCCCGATGTTCGTCCCCTGAACCAAAGAACCAGTGACTGAAAAATCCTGGTCTTTCAGGATTGTGACGGCACCTGAACCGGTGCTGTGAAAGCTTCCCTGGACCACTCCAGTGACTGAAGGAACGGCTACAGCCCTCCATCGCAGCCCACCTTGCGCGGTTCCGCAACCTTGACCGTCGGTAGACTTGTACGTCCCTGTCATTGTTGATTGGTCCGAACTCAGAGTCCCCGTCAGGCTAAAAGTTTGCGCTCCTGCAGTCGCCGTCAGAGTGACGTTCTGCCCATCAATCGTTCCTGTAACGCTGGCCGATCCGCTGTTGCATACCGTCGCGGTAGCCCCTGTTTGGGATGGAGGCAAAGCTATCGAGTAGACTGCACCGCCCGTAACCGCTCCGTTGCTTTGGAGCAGGAATCCGCCCTCCAATCCCCCGACAAATGACCCGTCGGATGGAGCGGCCATGGTGAACTCCCAGTTTCCTGAGAGTGGATTGTTCTGAGAGGTAGAGGGGGGATTGTTTCCGCACGCGCAAAATGCAGCTACTGCAGCCAGCAACGATCCCAGAAGCAACTCTCCTCGCCACTTTGAGCGTCTGAGCGGCCGCAGATCGCGTTGCTTGCTCATGGCAAGTTTGTTTTCATAACTTGGCATAAAGAAACAAGAATCCTAAAACGCCCACTTTAGACCGAACTGGATCGTACGAGATCGATGCGCATTAATGGGGTGGAGGAAGGAGGCACCGGTAACGCAATCTGCCCCAGAAGCTCCCGTGAAACCAGCCGAGTAGAACGGCCCTGCGTAACAGCTGATCACATTGTTTCCAGTACCGCCGGGGTTATCTGGATCATAAACCCGGAATTGTGTTTGATTGAAGATGTTGAATGCTTCAGCTCGGAATTCCATGTCGCTGAACTCGGTTACCTTGAAATGTTTCAACAAAGCAATATCGAAGTTCATGCGTCCTGGGTTGTTCAGGAAATTTCGCCCGGCGTTGCCAAAAGTCAGCCCTCGTGGAGCTACGAATTGCGAGGGATTACCAAGGAGCGGACCGAAGCTCTGAGGGTTGTCCAATGACGGGGGCACGGAGCCGCGCCAGACATCGGGGTAAGAGGCCGCGATTCCAAAACCACTGGCAACGCCGGCATTGTCCGTTAAGGAAATCCCTGTGTTGCCAGCACTATTGATAACGGTGAAAGGTGTTCCAGACTGTAGAGTCGTTATGCCGGAGATTTGCCAGCCTTCAGCCAATAGCCGAAGACTGCGAGACGGCGGAGGGGCTGTCTCAGAACCGAGCACTGTTGTCTGAATCCATCTGGGAAGGTTTACCAGACTGTAGACATAGCCGATGTTCAACAGATGTCTCTGATCGTAGTTCGAGCTCGCCCGGTTCCCGCGAAGGTTGTAAGAGTCCACCATTACCGGGTCACTGCGGTCGGAAGAATTATCCAGCGAGTGGCTGTAAGAATACGAAACGCTGGTGGTGAGGGCTCCCCGGCTTCGCCGCAGGAAAAACTGCAACGCATGATAGCTGGAGTTAGCTATGTTCTCAAGGGACAGCACCTGGCCAAGTCCTGGGTAGGGGCGCGGCAAAGAGTTCACATTTGGGGTATTGCGATTTGCACAAGCGGCCTGAAGATGAACGTATGCCGGATGTTGCGGTGTTACGATCGTCCCGTTTTGAAGGAGAAAAGGAGTGCCTGACAGATCTCCGGGGGTACCTATTTGCCCCGGCGCAACGGTGCAATCGGTCAGGGTCAGAGGTTCGTTGGGGCCAAATGGATTTTCGCTTACCGGTAATGGCAGTAACTGGTTCAGGTTGCGTTCAAGAGTCAGGTGCGTGCCCTTGCTACCCACGTATGACAAACCGCCGACGAAGCCTTTCGGCATTTCGCGTTGCACTCCGAAACTCCACTGCTGCGCGTTAGGCCAAACCGCTTTCGTCGGAATCGCCGTGACATTGAGTGGATAGAGAGAACTCGCAGGAGGAGCATTAACCAATCCATTCCCGCACGCCGTATTCTCCGGATCAAACGCCGGTCCGTAGCCAACATTACCTATACACGGATAATTAAGAGGAAACGGCTGGGTAACGCTCAATACCAGAGGGGAACTTGCTTCCAGCGAGCCCGTGTTGGCTTCATTTCCTGTACCGTGCTCGAAAAATATCCCATAGCCTGCGCGGATAGAGGTCTTGCCGTCACCCTTCGGGTCCCAAGCAAACCCAACCCGCGGTGCTGCGTTGAATAGGTGTTCCGACATGCAAGCCTCGGGTGTGCCATTCCGGCCACACTGCACGAGTCCCATGTCACTGACCACACCTGAATTCAGGTGATATGTAACCGGGTCGAAGCGCACCACCGCTTTTCCCGCACTGTTATCCAAAACAGCTCCGCTGGTCGGATCGACGGAAAACCGTGATCCATTGAACCGCGATGCCTCCCAGTTCCACGCGTTTTGGTAGCGCTCACGGTACGTGCCAAACAAGCTGACTCGCAAGCCAAGATTAAGTGTGAGCCGGTGGTTCAGTCTCCAATCGTCCTGAAAATACGGCTCGCCAATATGGTAGCGCTGATAATAACGGTGCTGAGCGGAGTCCTGGCTGAAGCTCTGTATGTATCCCGTCGTCAATACTCCATTGATGTTATTTTGCAGGAGAAAATCTGCGAATGCGTTGCCTGTGCTCCGTACCCGGTTGCTGAAGGTCAAGAATCCCTGTAACTCGCCTGAGGCGGCGCCGATTGCATTGTTGGTCTGGTTGCGTTGCGAGTACACATACTGTCCGCCGAACTGCAAGGTGTGCTTACCGACGGACTTTGCGACGTCATCTCGTGCGGCATACGTGGGATTGGTATGGCTCCAGGGCATGTAGGCGGCATCTGCCGCAAAGCCTCGTCCACCATAGGCCGCATTGGTGCCGAGAATCTCAAAGCCAGTCATCTTCCCGCCAAAGCCGTTATTGAATATGTAGCCGATGCCGCACTGCGGAATTCCTGTTATTGGATCCAAGCTGATTGCCGGGTTGCATTGTCCGGCCGCAGAGCTATCACCAACCAGTGGCTGGTCCAGACTCGGATTTCGCTGGAATCGGGCATTGTCCGTGCCATTCTCGTCGACAAGCGAAATGACCGAATTGGTATAGCTTAAGACAACAGTGTTCACGAGAGTGGGTGAAATCGTGTGTGACAACTCGGCAACCAGGTTTGTGCCTGGGCCGACGAAACGGTTCTGCACCGTCGGGAAAGTGGCGGCGGATGGATTTGTGGTGCGCAAAATGCTCCACTGCGGGGACAGAACGGTAGTGTCCCAGTCATCGTGAACATATCGGAACGATGCCTTCAGACCTGACGTCACGTTGTGATCGATACGAAACAACTCTTCTCGCCAGTATGTCGAGGGCGAAACGGCGGCATCGTAACAGTGGTTGGGGTCCGTCGGATCGATATTTATTACACTGAAGTCGCAGCCGGACGGTGAATTCGGTAGCGGAATAAGATTGCCACTCAGCAACGTCAATGCATTCTTGTCAACTCCTGTCGGGGAGGCATGCCCTCCGGCCATCGGTTGTACGAGGTGATTGAGAGGCGTTAAAGCGGTAACCGAGCCTTTATTACTTATGGACGGGCAATCGGGGTATGCCTGTCGATTGAAGCCGTTGATGTTATCCGACGTTCCCGGCAGCGGGCAGACATCGGTAAAATCGAAATCTTTATACACCACTCCGTTGTTACCATTGACCAGATTCTGTTCGACTCCCTGCGGCCCCATCCTCAGCCCGCGCTCTTTCAGCGAAGGCACAGCCTGGTTATATTCCGTTGGCGTCTTTTCAAGCCGGAATTCTTCGGAGAAGAAGAAGAATGTTTTATTCCGGTTTGTGTTGTATAGGTGTGGAATCGTCACTGGCCCGCCGATCGTGCCGCCGAAATCCTGACGACGATACAGGGGTGTCCGGTTTCCCGTGTCAAAGTAATTTCGGGCATTAAATGCCTCATTCCGAATGAACTCGTAGAGATTGCCGTGCAGGGCGGAACCCCCGGACTTGGTTGTGACCTGAACAGTTCCTGACGCTGTACGCCCAAATTGCGCGCCATAATTGGAGGTCAGCACTTTGACCTCCTGGATTGCGTCCAGGCTCGGGTAAACCATCAAGGTGCTTGCAGCGCCGTTCAGTCCGGTGTTGAGCACATCGCTGCCATCGACCTCGAAAGTGTTGTATTCGACGCGGCCGCCATTCACGCTGTACTTAACGCTGCCGACTACGCCGACCTTGGCCTCATCCTGACCTGTCTGATTGCTCACGCCGGGCGCTAACGCGATGAGCTGCGTGAAATTCCGGCCATTAAGACCCACCTTGACTACTTCCTGTTGAGTAATCGTGCCAGAAACAGTGGCATTCTCGACCTCTACCTGCCCCACTCCACCAGATTCAACGTTGACTTCTGTTTTCGCTTTTTCGGGTTCAATCGAAACCTCAAAGTTCAACTCTTGCCCTGCGGTCAGGGAAATATTGTCGAGCACTTTTGTTTCAAAGTTGGGGGCCGACACGGACACGCTGTAGGTTCCAGGCGCCAGCCCAGTAAAGGAATAAGATCCTTTGTCGTCAGTTTGCTTTTCTTGCTTGAGGCCGGCCGTGTTCGTCAGAGTTACATGAGCGCCGGTAACGACGGCCTGAGTCTGGTCCGTCACCATGCCCGTTATTGCGGCATTACTTTTCTGCCCTTCCTGGCTATCCGCCGCCAAGGAAAGAAGAATCAGCAGAATGAGAGCAATAGACGCACGCATCCGCACACCTGTCACCGGTACCTCTGAAAATCATCTAGATTAAGGATCGTTGGTTAGCGACCACGAATTCTACACAGCGTTCAGTGCGCCGAGTGTTAATAGAAAGTGAAAATCCTTGAAGAAATTCGCGAAATATTAACATTCGTGTCAAAGACGCGTAACTTTTGGAAACTATTCTGCCTCCGCCTCCAGCAATGTTGGCGTTAGAACAGGGCACTAGTATGCGCGTTCGACGGACGTCTGTACCTTGTGAGGGGGAAGCGTACGCGCACATTCCAACGCTGTTACAAACACGGAAAAGAGGACTAAGCTATGTCGAGAATGAAATTCCTGTGTACAGTCATTCTGCTGACCGGAATTGCCGCTATGGCTCCCAGGGCAGGCGCGCAGGCAACTCTCAAAGTAATGATCGCCGGGGCGTCAGGTGCCTGGCAAGCTCTCGGAGTCGGGACCTACAAGGATGGCGTCTGTCCTACCGGCTCAGCCGCCGGCTGCCGGCACTACACCAATGGGTCCTTTTCACTTACCGACACTCGCCCGACGCTTCCCGCATTCGGCCAGCCAGCTGTAACTGACGGCGGCGCCATCTGGATTGTCTGGGATAACGCGAATGCAGATCCAACTTGCGCAACTTCTTGCAACGTCTGGGCGTACATAAAGGTGGATAGTATTGTGGGAAATCGCTGCTACTTTGCGCGTCCACGCTGCGTCGTCACCAGCCCCAGCCCGTTCCCGGCCCCAAGTAATTCGATTGCTGCGGCCATCTGGGGCGCCGACACGGCCCCACCAGCGCCGGTACAGGCTTTGTTCACGACTGGAAGAAGTGTCAACGTAGCATCAACTGAAATTCGGCCGGAGGACGCCTTGTTCGCGCAGTGCCGGATCAATTCGGCTGCTGGCGGCGGGAGTGACGGCGTTAACGGCTTGGGACTTGGAGTAAATGCTTCGAGCGTCTGCCCAGCGTTCGGCTCTAATTACGCTCACCTGGCAGGAACCGATCTCGTAAGCGCATATCCGGGCAGTACTTCGACGGCCCATCCATTGGCGTTCAACATCAGCGGGAAAGACCCCTTCTCCGGCACGGCAATTACCCCTGCTTTCTCAACGGTTAACGTCGGCGCTTACCCGCTAATCTTCATCACGAATCGCCAAGGGGCCCTGGCGAATGTCAAGGATGCTACGCTCCAACAACTGCAGGCCGCTTTCTCTGGCGCGGACTGCCGCGGCAGCGTCTTTAGTGGAGGCGCGGCTACCGCCATCAACGTTTACTCGCGCGAACCACTCTCCGGCACTATGAACACCGCAGAGTACAGTGCCTTGCGCTTACCTCGAGACTCCAGCGGCAACTATGATACTGTCAACGGCTCAAGCCAAGAGATTGGTCTGACTGGAATCGAACCAGTCAATGGCGTAGCGTGCGGTGCTGGCGGCAAACGCTATCAGCCGATCGGAACCGGCGAAGAGGTCAACTTCGTAAAAAATTCCAACACGAATTTTGGGGTTGACGGAATTGGATACGCGTTCTTCAGCTATGGCAATGTGAGTGGCATCGCCAGCAATGCCAACTACGCCTATCTCACGATTAACGGTGTCGATCCTCTTTTCCACGTCTACGGATCGACTTATGATCCGGGTCAGCCCGCGAATCCGGGCAATCTGCCTGGAGTCGCTGATCTGCCAGCAGCTTGCGCCGGAGGGTTTCCGTGCACGGAAGCCCAGATTTGGAAGGGCGGAGAATCGTTCCCCAATCTGCGCAATGGTAGCTATCGGCAGTGGGCTATGATTCGCCTAGTCGGCGATGGAGCGGCATTGACGAACGCCAAAGCGTTGGTCACCAGCACGCAGGCTAGCGTTGTTTCCAAGGTTCCGGATTTCGTTCCGGCTGCGGCCTCAGCTCCGGATAAGGGCCTGCAGCTCCTTCGTTCCCATTACACACAGTCAAGTGTCGTGCCCAACAACACAACGGAAAAAGGCGGGGAAGAAGGTGGCTGCATCCTGGCTGCCGGCGACACCTCAACAAAACTCGTGATGCGCGCAACGGGTTGCGTAGTAGGCCCGTAAACAAAACTGTTTGATTCAGCGAATGCCGGGCGAGCCGTGAAAGCGACTCGCCCGGAACTCTTGCGGCTACTCTTTTGGTCGGGGGGCAATGGATGCACCGTCTGTGTCGGTCGTTGCGATTCATTCCGAAATTTCTTCTTTTCTTTTTCCCGCTTGTTGTGCAAATCGCTTCTGCGCAATTAATTCGGGCGTTACCGCCGATCGCTGATCCGGCCGACCGACGCTTTATGGGTGTGAAAGAGGATTGGTCTACACCGTCACTAAACGGCACCAACCTCAGGCCACTGCAGCCGATCCGTGCATACCTCAGTGAGCATCCGGCATACACAGTTGAATTACTGCAGTTGCAATGGAGGTGGGGCGATCCCATCGATTTGTATGTACTAAAGCCTAAACAAATCGAAAAGCCACCGGTCATTCTTTATCTTTATGGCTACCCATCGGATGAAGAGACTTTCAAGGATGAAAGCTGGCAACAATCCGTTACGAAGGATGGCTTTGCCGCTGTCGGCTTCGTCTCTGCACTAACGGGACACCGTTACCATGACCGTCCCATGCGCGAGTGGTTCGTCAGCGAACTGCAGGAATGTCTGGCCACTACCGCCCACGATGTGCAAATGATCCTGGATTATCTGGATTCAAGAGATGATCTCGACATTCGCCGCGTGGGCTTGTTCTCCCAGGGATCCGGTGCTAGCATCGCGATTCTCGCTTCAGCAGTCGACTCCCGAATTCAGGTATTGGATACGATCGACCCGTGGGGCGATTGGCCTACTTGGATGGCGCAATCTTTCCTGGTGCCGGAAGAAGAACGGGCAAACTACGTAAAACCCGAATTCCTCAGGAATGTCGCTCTGCTTGAACCGGTCGACTGGCTGCGAAAGATTCAAGCCAAGCACTTTCGCCTTCAGGATGCGACTTTTGAATCGAAAACACCGTTGACCGCGAAGCAGAAGCTGCGGGAATCCGTGCCCTTAAAAGGAACGGTCGTAGCTTACAGAACTCCGGAAGAATTCAACGCAATGATCCGAAGCAAAACGGAGTTGGAGTGGATTCAGCACGAGCTCCGGGCGTTGCCCGACGCGAGTCAGCAGAATCACCGGACTAAAAAGGCGATAGAAACGAATCAACCGCACCTGGATGGGAGCGTTCGATAATGAGGCGTGGTCCTCGACGGCTTCGCAATGGAGAGAGTGGCTACATCCTCCTTGTCCTACTCCTCGCTTTTGCGGTGCTTTCGATTGGGTTTACGGTAGCGATTCAAGGGCTCGAGTTTCAAATCAGACGAGACCGGGAAGAGGAGCTGATCCATCGAGGCGTACAGTACTCACGAGCCGTACGTAAATTCATCAAGGCGTTTGGGCGATATCCAAACAGCATCGAAGAGCTCGAAAACACGAACAATAAAAGGTTCTTGCGAAAGCGTTACAAGGATCCGATTTCTGGGAAGGACTTCAAGGTTCTTCGGCTCATGGATTTACCGAGCTCGCAAGCTCTCGCGGGAGCTATCACCGCACCCACGATGGTCCGACGACAGGGTAGCTCCTCGAAAGCACCTGATGCTTCGGGCGAAGCCGCTGGAACGTCCGTGGGGAGCGAAGGCTCGGAGCCTCAGCCGTCATCGTCCGACGGTGAGAGTTCCGAGGCGGCGCCGCCCAATCAGAACCAATCGAGTGTATCGGGCACGAGTTCAGCTCCTCCGGCACCGCCGACGCAGAAGTTTTCCGGCGGTCCAATCGTCGGTGTTGCGAGCCTGAGCAAACGAACAACGATCAGGGAATTTGATGGAAAGAACCACTATAACGAGTGGCAGTTTGTTTATGATCCGAGCACCGATCGCGGTGTCCTGTTGACGACTCCTAATCAGCCGGCTTTTAGAGCCGGTCAGATACCGAATGGGCAGGCTGAACAAGGCTCACTATCCGCCGTCGAAGCAAATTCTGGACAGAGACATCCCACTGACGGAGTCCAGTGAATCGCCGACTTCACGATAGCCGGTTGGTCTTGTACCGCCATTTTACTTTTCGTCTGGAATGTGCACTGAGCTCCGGCGGCGCCCAAAACGCGATAGCGTGGCACGAAGAATTCTCTGCAAAAGCAGGACAAGGAATGAATCAGAAACTATCGTCGACTATCGTTCTCGCAATGTTCTTGATAGGGGCGGTGAGCTGCTCAACGAAAGCTCCCAACGTTCCATTACAGGGCGAACTGGTTTCCGCGACGAGCGGAACCCCGCAAAGCCACACGATTAATGGGGCGTTCGCAGCACCTCTGGTAGTGACGGTGACTACGAATGGATTGCCCACCTCAGGCGTGGTTGTGAGTTTTGCCGCTCCTACAACGGGAGCGAGCGGCAAATTTGTCGATACCGGTACCAGAAGGACAACGGCAACGACGGACGCGAACGGTGTGGCAACCTCGGCCTCTTTCATTGCTAATGGAACCGTTGGGGCATACAGCGTGACGGCAGCGGCCCAGGGAGTGGAAACCAGCATTTCCTTCAGCCTGACGAACACAACCGGAGCACCCGCTTCCGTGTTAGCCACCGGCGGAATCGCTCAAAGCGCTGGGATTAACACTACGTATGCCGCGCCATTGGTAGTCAAGGTCGTAGACAGCGGACAGAATCCGGTACAGTTCGCGATGGTGGCCTTTACTGCTCCAGCGAGCGGCGCCAGTGGGACGTTCGCAGATACTGGCACGAATACGACTGGCGCAAGTACTGACGCAAACGGGGTGGCAACTTCACCCCTGTTCACCGCGAATGCAATAGCGGGCACCAATGATGTAACGGCGACGGTCGCGGGAGCGTCAACGCCTGCCACATTCAACCTCACAAACCTATCGGGTTCAGCAGTAACAATTACAGCCACAAGCGGCACGCCACAAAAAGCGGTCATTGGCAGCGCTTTTTCAGCGCCGCTGGTCGCTACCGTATTTGATGGCTTTTTGAATCCGGTGAGTGGCGTCCCAGTGACTTTCAGCGCTCCTGCCAGTTCCGCAAGTGGTACGTTCTCGAACGGAACCACTACTGAAACCGATATAACTGATGCCAGCGGCATGGCAACCTCGAGTGCGTTCTCAGCAAATGGGACAGCTGGTGGACCGTACATCATCACGGCCAGCATCGCAGGAGGACCGGCGCCAGCCGACTTTGATCTCACGAACACGTTCCCCTTCAAAACTTACGTGTTCTCGCTTAATGGCGAAGAGGTTAACACTGCGAGTTTTTATGCCTTAGTTGGCGCAGTCCAAATTGATACCGCTGGCAATGTCGTGGCTGGAGAACAGGATTATAACGACGGAGGGTTTGGTATCGCATCGCCGGAACCTTCCGGTGACATGATCACCGGAGGAACGTTGCAAGTGAATTCAACGACTGGACAGGGGACCCTGGTTCTGAACACTGATAATCTATCTCTGGGCGTCGGGGGAACCGAAACCCTTGGGATTCAATTCGCGAATGTTAATCATGCGCTGATTACTCAATTTGACGGGACAGCGACTTCTAGCGGCAGCATGGATTTGCAGACTCTTCCGACAACGCTGAGTGGAGGGTTTGCTTTCGCAATGACAGGACTGGATCCGAACTTTTCACCGGTCGCCTTCGGTGGTGTGTTCACAATCAGCGGCGGGACTTCTTTGCAAAACGGCGTTCTTGATACGAATGACGCCGGGACCGGGACAATCACCACTGGGTCATCCCTTACTGGAACGCTGTCGACTCCGGATTCTTTCGGTCGGGGTACCATCAACAGCACGATGAACTACACAGCACTGGTGGGTTTCACTTCACCCGTCGTACTCAACTATTACATCGTAGGACCCGAGGTTTTAAGAATCATTGACGTGGATAGCCAGAATAACGGAAGCGCCAGCTCCGACACGGCCATCGGTTCAGCCTTCGGCCAGGGAGTCAATGCTACGACTGCCACTAACGCCTCCGTTGGAAGCTCGGTATTCGGAATTGCCGGAAATACGTTTAGCCAGTTCGCCGCAGCTGGAATGTTTGCGACCGACAGTCCGTCCGGCACATTTACGGGTGTCGCGGATGAAAACGAGTTGAGTAACGGATTCCAGGTCCCCGACTCACCCATCTCCGGCAACTACTCCTTTGCTAGCAACGGATATGGCAACCTGACCATTGCTGCTGGTAGTCTCGGAGACTTAAGCGTACTGGGCATGTATCTAACAGACCCGAATTTGAACTTGAGCGATCCAAACAATACATCAACTGGATTAGGGGGCGCCGTTCTTGCCGGTATGGACCCCTCTTTGTCGGGCGGCATCGGAGTTGTAATTCCACAGACCGACACATCGGTTGCCAACTTTACTGGTAAGTATGTGTTGGGAGGCCAAGCTTTTGCCTTCTTAACAGGTTCCGGTGAATTTGATTTTTTAGGACAGGGTAACGTAAAAAACTTAATACTATCCGGTACGGGACTTGTTAGCGATCCGTTCTTAACCCTCAACGCTCAGGTCACGAATAGCGGGGCTAAATTTAACGGTGCTCCTCTTGCGGATGCGAGCAATCCTGGACGTTACACAATGTCATCGACAAATCCAACGCCGAATCCATTTCGAATTACAACCAGCCCGGTGACCACGGAGTTTGATGTGGCCATCTACCAGGCAAGCGGCGGTCAGCTGCTTTGGCTGAACGTAGACCTCTCCAGCGTGTTCCTCGGATCCTTGCAACAACAGGGGGTTTTGAACCCGCTACCAGCTAAAACCTGCTGCAAAGGTTTACCCAAGAATTGATGAACTTGAGCTGACTCTTCCAGAACGGGGATTGACCGGAATGCGTTTACGGTGCTGGGAAATTGCAGCGTGCCTGCGACTTGTTGTGCTCTCCGCCCCTCGCCATTGTTTCAGCAAGGCGCTTACCGAGGGCGCCCATCGAACCGATAGCCCCGGCCTCGAACTGTCTTTAAATAGACTGGGTTGGCAGGATCTTCTTCTATCTTCTCTCGAGTGTTGGACGTGAACATCTACCGCGTGCGTGTTCACATCGTTCGTTTCTTCCCAAACGTAATCATTAAGTTCCTGGCGGCTCAAGACATGTCCAATATTGCGGATGAAGCGATCTAATAGCCGTAGCTCTGTTATGGTGGTGGGATGTTCCTTGCCACGAACAGTGAGGGTCAATGCCCTCGCGTCGAGTTCGACGTCGCCCACTCGAATCGGGAGTGAGCGCAGCCGGGAGTAACGTCGCAGCACTGTTTTTACTCTAGCCACTAGCTCTCGCGGGCTGAACGGTTTCGAAAGATAATCGTCCGCACCAATTTCTAATCCCCGAATGCGGTCCTGTTCACCGCCTCGGGCTGTGAGAACAAAAAAAATGATAGGGACTCGAGCCAACGAGGATACTTCTCTGATCGCCCGACAGACGTCAAAACCCTCGGAGCCTGGGAGTATGACATCGAGAACAAAGAGCTTCGGCAAAGTCGCTTTGCCTCTGATACTACCGAATTTCCATCAGGGAAAACTGCCACACCGAAACGCGCAGCTTCCAAGTGATAGCGAATTAGCCGTGCAACATCGAGATCATCTTCAACGACAAGAATTATCCGTCTCCGCATTTGTCCTTGGGCTGTTACTTGAGAAGGGCCAAATCGGCGCGAACATAGATCGACTGCCCTTTCAAGGTTTTCAAGTACACAAGATTCTTTCCAGCATCTCATTCATGCTTTCTCGGACACATTGGGCCTAAAGGTCCGCCGCCCGCGTGGGTAGGCTTTGTGAACTAAAGCGAAGAAAAAGCATCTCACCTTGCGTCCCGGTGACGCGCAAAAAGAACGTGTACTGCACACGCCATGTTCTTACCTAAGAGGTTGTCCATTGGACGTTAATTCGCCCAGCAGAGCTTCCGCATGCTTCTGAACTGCATCGGGCAATTTTGCATACGAAAGTTCTTCGGCTGAATCCTGGCCCGAGGAAATGGCATAGCTAATGAAATCCTCCACCGCCCGCTGCCGATCTGCTGCTGGACGGTCTTTCCAGAGCAGAATGAATGTCAGTCCTGAAATGGGATACGCATCTTTCGCAGTTGCTGGAGGGTCGACAATCGGTGTGCGGACATCGTTTTCCAAGGCATCACGGAACGAACTTATCGCCGCCGATGCTGCCGCCGGCGTGGGTTGTACGAACTGACCCGCGCGATTCTCAACGGAAGCAACCGGCACTCCATTTTGCCTTGCATAGCTCAGTTCCACGCAACCGATTGTTCCAGGATTCTGTTTTATGAGATCCAATAGGCCTTTGCTGCCTTCGCTCCCTAAGCCAGCCGGCCAATTGAGCTCTTCGGCGAACCGCTGACCGTCTCTCATAATCCAAGTCCGAAAATCTATCCCTATTTGCGGCGGAGACCTTTGGATGATCCGAGACGAGCATTAATGAGAAGCCGGCGATTGGATCAGCGTTTCTGCCTGGAGCATTATTGATCGAGACGCGGAAGTCAGCTGAAATCTCTTTTTAGCGAGGCAATCGTCCAGTACAACCGTAAGCTTCAGTTAACTTCCACTTCATTTCCAGATTTCGATTTCTAATACATCTGGCGAACTTTAATCATCAGTTCACATGCTTTTAACACCCACGTAGCAAAAGCTGCGCATCCTGCTTCCGACCAGAAACCACTCGCATTCGGGCGTTGTTGTCCCGAATTTGTTGATCTACGTCTAAAGGAGACATCGCATGCATTCCCAAGGTACAAAGAACGACTCGATGTCGTCGTCCTTCGGGTTCCCGGCACTGCGGTTCAGGGGGACGAAGTCGGCCATCGCGGCGTTCTTGTTTGGAATCGCGCTCACCGCTCACGCACAGATCACTAGCCTGAATTGGGGCACAGTCACCGCCCCGGTGTACAACAGCTCCGAAACGGTGGCCGGAGGCGTGTATTCTTCGGCTGAACTCTTTGCCGGGCCGAACAAGTTCGGCAGCTACTATGCCGGTGTCCTGCCAAACGGACGGAAAGTCGTTCCTGCAGGAACCAGCATTCAGATCGGCATGAATCCTCTCGGCGTTGCCGTGACTCCAGACAGCAAATTCCTGATCACAACCAATGACGACGAACGCGAATCAGGATTTGCCTCTTCCCAAAACCCGGGCGTGAACCTTGGCGGATACTCGATCTCGGTTATCGACACCAGTTCGATGACTGTTGTCTCTCAAACTAATGTTGCTGGGAAATTTTTTGTCGGATTGCAGGTTACAGGCACGGGTCCTTACACCGTATGGGCGTCTGGTGGGGGAGACAACGATGTCAAGATCTTCAGCGTATCCACAACCGGTCAGATCACGGTGGGAACGCCGTCGCACATTGTAATTCCTCCCTTCAACCGCACCGGCACCGATGGTTTTGTGTCCCATTATGCTCCAGGGGCGGCGATGAATACGGCTGATTCGAATGGAAACCTGCCGCCAGCACCCTCGGGGTTTAGCCGCACCTCGGGAGGGGCGATTACGTTCCCCGCAGGTTCTTTCCTGAGTTTCGATGGACGTTTCTTGTATGTTGCCTGTAATGGCGATAACAGCATCGCGGTTGTTAGCACCAGAACGTTCTCAGTCGTGAACCAAGTACGCGTAGGGTACTTCCCCTACTCTGTTTCGCTTTCAAGCGATGCGCAGCGGGTCGTCGTTTCGAACTGGGGCATCACGGACTACGCCTTCAAGAATCCGACCTTTGACCAGAGTGGTCTGCTGACTGCGCTCGGAACGACTGGGCAGAACTCTCCTGATGGCTTCTATGTGCCGGTTACGAACACGACTGGAGCGAACCCCAAAACGTCCTCAGTATCAATTCTGTACACGAACTCCGGGAGCGATCTTACCTTGGGAAATTCCAAGTATTTGGGCCACAAGCTGGACGCTGTCAAGTCTGTCGGTGATACACATCCCTCGGCGACAGTGATCGTTCGCGGCAACCCGGATGTGCTCTTCGTCGCCAAGTCGAACAGCGATGCATTAGCGATGATTTCGCTGGCGACGAAGGGAGGGTCGAAACTGCCCGACTTTAAGCTGGCTCCAATCTCCGTAGCCGGCGTAGCCCCTGCGGTTCACGGAGCGTATCCCAACGCGCTAGCTGTCTCTCCGGACAACAGCCGGCTCTATGTCGCGGAAGCTGGAATCAACTCGGTCGCGGTGCTTGATGTCACCAATCCGACCGCCCCAGCCCTTCTTGGACGCATTCCGACAGGCTGGTATCCAACGGCGGTAACTGTCAGCCCGGACGGGCACTATCTCTACATCGCCAACGCGAAGGGAGTCGGCGAGGACATTAATCCCAACATCAATACTTCGACTGGCACGCCTCCTCCGAGCGGCCTGCAGTCCGATCCGAGCACCGATAGCAATTACATTTTCGGATCGTTGCAGCAGGTTGACTTGACCTCGCTTACGCTCGATAACACTACGGTGCTGGGGAACAACTACGCAATAAACAGCGGCACCATCGACAAGACTGTCGTGCCGATCGGCGGAACAGCGGGTTCGCCGAGGATCAAGCATGTGATCTTCATCCTGCACGAGAACAAGACGTTTGATTCGATGCTGGGTAACCTTTCCACTCAATTCGGCAATTTCGCCGGAACTTCCTTTAGCAATACGGATGGATCGGCCTACACGAACGGGCAATTCACCGGTGTATCGCTGAACCTGCAGGCTCTGTCCGGCAAGTTCGCCACTGCGGTGAACTACTACTCGGATTCGGAGGAAAGCGATGCAGGCCATCAATTCGCGGCTTCTGGAACCGTCAGCGATTACACGGAGAAAACTCTACTGGTGAAGTCTGGCCGCGGCCTTCTGGTCAACAAGAACTTCGAGCCTGAGGATTACCCGAAAGCCGGCTATATCTTCAACAATGCGGCTCGTCATAATGTCAGCTTCCAAGATTACGGAGGTCTGGTTCGGATTGTGGGCACCGACACTGGAACCAGCACGCCGACAACATTGAACGACCCCAACAGCGGAAACGCCGGTCTTCCACAGTTGCAGGCGGATAACTTCACGCGCACCAACCCGCTGGTGAATCTGGGAGACACTACGACCGCCGTCAGTGGACTGGGCCAGTCTTACTTCATGTCCATGCCGATTCTGTCGATTCTCGGTACGAACAATGCGAACGGCGAACCGCGGCTTGACGTCAACTATCCTGGGTACAATTTCAACATCTCCGATCAGCGGCGTGCGCAGGAGTTCATGAACGACTTCGATCGCATGATCCTGAATGGCACGTTGCCGAAGTTCATCTACCTGTATCAGCCGAACGACCACACCGGCTCGATCCAGGCGCCGAACGCAAACCTGTTTACGAATACGCCGTTGGAGGAAGTGGCGGACGCAGATGTGGCTCTCGGCATGGTCATTCAGCACATCATGACCAGCCCGATCTACTACGAGTACACCTCAAACATAGGGACTGCGATCTTTGTGACCTTTGACGATGCACAGTCGTCTCTGGATCACATTCACCCGCATCGTACACCGTTGCTGGTGATCAGTCCGTTTGCCAAGCCGGGATACATTGCGACCAGGCACTACAGCACGGCGTCCATCGTGAAGACGGAAGAGCTGCTGCTGGGGCTGCCTGCAGGCAACCTCGGCGATCTGTTGGCGACTGACCTCCGCGACATGTTCCAGTCGAAATACAACGGGATCACCTCCGGCAAGGTTCAGTTCGCCCCGATGGTGAAGTATCTGCCCACGGTCGAAGGAAAGCGGATCTGGACACTGGCGTCGGCTTTGAACACAATGGCGCCGGACCGCGACAGCCACCGGCTGGGAGCTCTGATTCGCCTTTCGGCCCAGGCCGACGAACTCCACAACAGCGCGGAAAAGGAGAATCGTCTGAATTCTCCTGAGTACAAGAAAGAACAGGAGAAACTGTACGAAGCAGCCACGAAAGTGGTACGGACAGCGGCTCCTCGCGACGACGATGACGACTAGAGCGTCGCTCTGAACGGCGGGCATCTGGGTCAAAACATACCAGCTTCCAATTGATACGCCCAAGGCGGGGAGAGTCAATGTCGACTGTCCCCGCATCTTATTTCGAAGTGCCACCTCAAGCCCAGATCTTTTCAACCGATGAATCGTTGAGATCTTAAACAGGGCGCACCGCAAAGCGCAGCGCTACATTTTTCTTACATCACTGGGTTTTCCATTGGACGGCGTTCTCTGCGTACCGCGCGACTGCGAGAACGGTTTTCGTTGAGGTTGTTCACTGAATTCATCGATCAAGGCTCCAAGCCGCCAATCTGAGGAACCTTCACTATCACCTTGTTGGACTGCTCGTCGGTCGCAATGCTCAACCCTTCGAGGCCGCCAAAGCTATGGCATTCCTTGCCTCGGATCGGGTCATTTACGTCGACAGCGCGGATTTCCAGATACGATGCCGTTGCGCGGTTCTGAAAAACTCGCCTTACCCACGGCGCAACCGCAGCCCAACGCGCTGTCTCCCGAAAGGATCGCAACGCTTCCCTCCAACGCAAAGACAGCGACACTCGTTGCGGCAATCGCGATAGTCTTCTAATTAACTGCCAGCGCGAGGGCTGGCAATCCCGTTACCGCTGTGTTACCGCTGGTGCCAGTAACAGTGATGGCGTAAGTGCCAGCAGGTGTTCCAGCGCCGACAGCGCCAGCACCTCGGCCATTACCACTGCAAGAAGGAAGCAAGAGCAGAGAAATTAGAACTAATCCAATAATCGCAAGCCTTATAAACTTCCTGCGTCGGGGGTAGGCGCCAACATCCAACAAGGTCAGGCCGAAAACGGCCAAACGGAAGCTGTCGCTCATTGCACGTTGATGGTCCGTAGCGCAGCAAGTGACTTATCACTGACGGCGGAAGGAAGCGGAACATATCCGGACTGTGAAGACATCTTCTGTC
>Ga0126378_10000346_pt1 | contig 35092 bp, 23 predicted proteins | sample PanSoiMetPlot_23_FD_92587 | JGI IMG/M metagenome (GOLD analysis project Ga0126378, IMG submission 92587) | Tropical forest soil microbial communities from Panama - MetaG Plot_23 | ecosystem: Environmental > Terrestrial > Soil > Tropical forest > Bulk soil | place: Panama | collected 2016-02-17
ACCGAAATTGTTTAGCCCGGCGGTATTGATCAGCAGTTGGATCTGGCCTCGCCCGTCCAGACCAATCGAATACGTGCTTGGGGACAGGATGCCGATACCACTGCCAGAGTTTCCTGAAGCGTCGGCCAGATCGAGGTTGGCATTGGTAACCGCGCCGTTTCCGCTTCCTGTTATGACGCCGCCAAGCAGATAGGCGCCATTACGCGAGTTCTTGGTGCTCAACAGCATCACGAACGTGCCCGACAGCAAACTGTTGGGAGGCGGAGCTGCGATGACGGTGACAGTCTGCGTGTCGGTTTTCGTCGGATCCGCAGTCGAAGCGGCGGTTATAGTGACGCTCCCGGCCGTGGCAGGCGCGGTATACGAGGTAGGGCTGCCGCTTGTGGTATGCGCCGGAGAAAAAGTGCCGCAGCTTCCAGAGCTGGAGCAGGTTACCGACCAATCTACGCCTGCGTTAGCCGAGTCGTTACTCACCGCAGCAATTAATGGGGCAGTATGCTTTTGCACGATTGTGCCGTTTGTCAAACCCTGGGTGATCTTTACGGAGATCGGCAGAACAATCGTTACGGCCACTTTGTCGCTAGAGCCCGATGCCGATGGAGCGGCTGCCGCTTGCGCAACGATCGTCACGACCGAACCGCTCGGCGGTAAGATCGGCGGCGCCGTGAAAACCGCTGGAGCGCCGCTGGTTGTGTGCGAGGGGGTAAGCGTGCCACACGCGGGTTGCGGGTCTTGACAGGTGACGTTCCAATTGACCCCGGAGTTTGAGGGGTCATTTTGCACCACAGCAACCACCGTGGCGACGGCATTAGTCAGCATCGTAGCAGGCGGCTGCTGGGTGATGGTAAGCGCAATCGGAGCGGATACCTGGAAGGTCGTCATAGCGCTGAAACTGTGGTCGGCCGTCGCGAAAGCGGTGATCGTGACCGTGGTGCCCACAATGGCTGGAAACCCGGAACCCGGCAGGGGGATAACAAAGGTCACGTTATCGCCTGGGGACGAATGGGGCACTGCGAAGCCGAGCCCTCCCCCGACCGACGTGCAGTCTATGCCGCCGCAATTTGCCTTCCAGTCTACGCCGAGACCGGCGGGGTCTCCTGCAACGGTCGCCGACAGAATAATTGTGGAACCCGCCGGAGCCATTGGGGGAGGAAATTGACTTATGGTGATGCCAGTCACGGTAGAGAGGACCGTAACCGAAAACGCGGAAGCCTTGCTATGGTCGGTAGTGGAAAGAGCGGTGACAGCGATGGTCGCGTGTGGAGGCACAGCGAGAGGCGCAGTGAACATGGTGGCGGCTCCGCTGGCGGTATGTGCGGGAGAAAAACTCCCGCAGTTCGCTGCGCTGCCGCAGGTAGCAATCCAATCGACGCCAGCGTTCGCAGGATCGTTCGTGACAGTGGCGGACACCTGCACCGAATTGCCTACCGTTAACATGGTGGGGGGTAGCTGCATCAGCGCTACGGATATGACCGGTGTCTGCGACAAAGGACTCTTGGCTGGGCTCGTCGAACAGCCGGCGAGTCCGCAGAGAGCAACTAGACTCAAAGCGAGTGAGGCGAGACCCTGAAATCCAAGGTGCGATAACCAGAAGCGACCGATTTGGCGGTCAATCTGAACTCTTGCTGGAGAACCCGTTTGTGGAAAGGGATCCCAGTGCAGATGATTCATAACCACTTCGTGCCCTCTCACTGAATGAAGTCGCTATAGACTGGGCGGACTTGATGCCCTACCGCAACACAGGTTCTGGTCCTGACGAGGACGAACGGTTCTCCGCCGAACTGTCTGGGCGACGCGGAGTCTGAATAGTAGAGAGCTTCTGTGAACCACTGAACAATAATCAGTAACAAAGGGTTTACAAATCAATTTTCTGCGGGATGGTCGGCCATGCTGTTGGCAACTTCCTTGGGCTTCTGCGGACGGACCTGCCGCTTGATCCAGCCGGATAGGCCGGAGGTTTTCCAAGCCTTCAGCAGATCCTCGGGACCAGCGTACTTCACAACCTGAGCTTGCTCAGGCACCGCTGCGGCAATTCGCTCCTTGGCCGGCTTCGGTGTGTAGACATCAGTAGCCATCTGCTGAAACCGGAAATTGGGAGTCTTGAGGGAGTGCAAGTACTTAACCGGATCGAGGGGAGCGACCGATTTAAGGAACTCCTGCGTGACGTACTTCGGCCGTTCGTCATTCGGCACCACACGGCTGGACTGAAGCCAGTCCGGCCAATCGCCCCAGGGGTCCAGCACATCGAGAGTTTTGATACGGGGATCAGCCTGCGCCGCCAAAATTGCAATCGTGCCGCCGGCTCCCTGGCCGAACATCCCGACGTGGTCCATGTCCATGTCTCCGCGCTGAGCCAGGTAGTTCAGAATCAACTGCACATCATGGACAGTGCTGCCCACGGACTCGGGCAATTCACTGATGAACCACTCCTTCATTGGTCGGCTCTTATATCGCTGGTCCGTCAGAGCAGGAACAAATCCCACGGCGGCAAAGCCTTCGGAAATGGCGCGTTTACACCAGCCGTCATCACGGAAGCGTTCGGTCGAATCCGTATAGCTGTAAAGGTACAGAATCACAGGCGGCTTCTGGGCGCCTTTTGGACGCGAGATCCATAACTCGATGGGGTCTTTTGGCCGCCACTGCAGAACCACCAATTCGCGTACAAAAGCCCCGGCTTGCTCGTCACTTTGCAACACTACGGGCGGAGTCAGCGTCAAGCCGGTCTTCAAGTCTCCGAGCGAAGCCCAATTTTCTTTCTCCAAAGGCTGGGTGGGGGCTGCTTTTGGATTGGCTGGGGAATCCTCTTTCTTGGCACGCGCAGGCGCTTCCTGTTGCGGATAGGCTTCGAAGGATGTGGTAAGCAGGGCTAGTGAGAACAGACAAAGGCTCAAAACACGCATGCGATCTCCGGTTATTTTTGGGTGGGTTTGAATTTTGTTTCAGCACCAAGTCATATCAAAACTCATATGAAAGGAATGTTTCAGAAAAAAGAAGAAGGTGTGGAACGTGCCTAACTCCCGTTACCCGGTCTTGCACACTTTCTTTGAAGATCACTGAGACCAGTCCAACTTGCCAAATCCCGACAAGCGGCGGACGAGGAATTTCGCCCCTTCTTCACTTAAGTGGTCTCCGTCCTTCAGCATTGGAATTTCGTTCTTGTCATCGGCATACTCCAGACAGCCATCGCTCTCACAGGTTGCCTGAAAGAGCGAGACATACTCGACATGCCACATGTTCTCAGCTAAGTTTCGCATTCGAGAATCCAGGGCCGCCGAATAGGGAGCTAGATGTTGCTGGGGTAGTTTCGGTTTATTCCAGGCAATCGAGTAAGCGAGGAGCCGGGGCAATGGCGCGTCGTACTCCGCGACAGGGCCGAAAAGAACGACCCGAACGCCATGTGCCTTGGCCCAAGTTACAACGACATCAACTCCACTCAAGTCTCTCGCGTTCCATCTATAATTGATTAGAAGCGCTTCAATGGTGTGCGCCGGAATGTACTTCTGAAAGACGAAATTCATCATCTCCCCGCATATCCGGCTCACTTCTCCCAGGTGTTCCCGATAAGCGTCGCGATCAATCGAGGCACTACAGCCCCATGCGGCGGTCAGTAGAACGTTGGAGTTTGGTAGTGAGGCCTTTAGGCCTCTCCACAGCGAGTACGCGTGGCTGTCACCAAGCAGCAGGTATGTCCCCTTACTGGGATCGAGGTTTAGACAACGGCCATTTTCAAAGATGGTCGTTTGATTCCTATCAGTGATTGCGCAATCTCCGAGTTGCCCGATCATCGAATCTGGCGGCAACCGGAAGGCCGCAACTTGAACCGCCCGACTCGGGAATCGCCTTGGGAATCCGTTGGCAGAAATGACCACCCCGGACAAGACAACTAGCGCGACCATGACGGCGGCAGAAAATGCAAAAAGCGGCTGCCGCTCAATTCGCCTCGAAGAACTGCGGCGGAATGGCCGCTCGACTAATCTCCACGACAGAATCGCCAGGAGCATGCTGATCACAAACTTCATTAGCAGAGTGCTTCTCTGTAGCCACAACGTGTGTGGATTGCCAGACAGGGCTGTACTTGGATTTACCGACAGCCCCAGATCATTCAGAATGATCACTGGCCAATGCCAGAGATACAGGGAGTAAGAGATCAGACCGATAAAGACCACTGGCCTCCAGGAAAGTGCTCTGCCAACCAAGGTTCCGCCTGACTCGCCGGCTCCAATGACCAGGGCTGACCCCAAACAGGGCGCCAGAGCAGCTATCCCTGGGAATGGTGTTTGTGGGAGATACCGCAGAGCTGAATATGCGATCAAACCCATCCCTGCCAGGGTCACGGCATTCCGCAGCCACGCATTTGAGAGGCGCGGAAAGAACCGAAGAGAGACTATCGTTCCCAGGAGTAGCTCCCAGGCCCGGGTGTAGAGCATGTAGAACGCAGTGTTGGGGCTATACCGTACGGCCACGATGCCTGCCGCAAGCGAGATAAAAAATAGCAGAACCACGCCATGTTTGAGGAATCGTGGAAAGAAGCGGCGTGTGAGCATCAGAAACATCGGAAAAGTCAAATAAAACTGTTCTTCAACGGCGAGGGACCACGTGTGCAGTAGGGGCTTTGACATCGGCGCTTCAAAATAGCCGGAATGGCGCCAGAAGTAGAAATTTGAAGACGACGTCGTCGCGGCGATCACGGACTTGGCATAATCGATCAGTTCGTTCGGCAGCAAGAAAAAGCTGATCACCGCGCTGACGACGATCAGCATCACAAAGAGTGCCGGGAAGATTCGGCGAATTCGACGCTCGTAGAACGCCAGGACGGAAAAACGGTTAGAAGCAATTTCCGTGAACAAAATCGAACTGATCAGATAACCGGAAATCACGAAAAAGACGTCCACGCCTATAAACCCGCCCGAGACTCTCCACGGCCATATGTGAAATGCCATAACGCTCAATATGGCCACGGCTCTGAGGCCGTCTATGTCGGGGCGGTATTTCACCGCAGTCTGGGGGTGCGTTTCGTTCATCGGGTAACTTCCGTTAAAGTCTTCAAGCCGTCTGTCTAGGACATTTCGTCCGACCCTGAATATCAGGGCATTGTTACAGAAATAAAAACGAGGGCGGGCCATGAACTTCAGCCCGCCCAAGGTAATCATGACCGAAGAGTTGCCTCGGTCTCTGTCGTTTTATTCGGTCTTGCTAACGAGACCGGTGTTGTTGTTGTAATCGGAGCAGAAGTCGGCGTTGGCCTGCTTCAGGATGATCGAGCCGCCCACATCGCCGCCCTGCTCGGGCAAAGCTGGGCCTCCGCCGGGGTTGCAGAGGTCGCCAGGGGTCGCTGGGTTGATAGTTGGACCGTTGGCCCCCGTGTTGACGTTGATGGCGGTCATCAAGAAGTGGGAACGCCAAGCCTTGAGGGAACTCAGAGGAACGAAGTCGGTTTGCGAGCTGTTCAGGGTCTGGGCCCCCGCGATCAGGCTGGTTATGGCACCCGGTGTTGGAGATGCGCTGATAACTCGGAGTGCCGACCAGAGCGCGTAATCGCCATTGTTAAGGTTCTTAAAGGTGATTAAGCCTGCGGGGCACGTCGTGATGCTACCGCTGCAGGGATCGCCAGGACCGCCGCTGCTTGGCAGTGTGCCGTTGGTGTAGCTGTTCTGAATGGGGTCCACGCCATTGTACGTCAAGTACTTGACCTTGGTTAGGCCGGCAACGTTCGCAGCACTCCAGAAGAAGTAGCCGATCTGAGTTTTACTCGGTTGGTTACCGCCACCCTCGACTGACGCCTGAAGCGTTGAGACCATCTGGCCGGTGCCGATCACGCGTCGCCGGAAACCTTGAACGGTTCCGCCCTCCAAACCAACGCCGTTCCCGGAAACGATGTGCAGGGTGGGCGGTGTACCGCCCGAGCAGTTACCGATGTCCATAGAGACATGGAATTGCGAGTTGTTGATAGCGCCGAATTCAAAAGTATTGTAGGTACCCGAGAGCGGCTCGCGAATGAGGGCGGTTACTGCAAAAGGAGCTGAAGGACCGACCAGATCGTTAGCGCGGACAAGCGTGCCATCGAAGAAGTTCGCCGCGACAAAGCTGGGAATGTCGGTTGCCTGAGCAATGCCAAGACCCGAGGGGGAGGGGTTGGGGCCAACCGCAATGATGATTGGCTGTGCGCCTACTGTAGACGTAGTGAATCCCGGAACGGGGTTATTAGTGACCGGGTCGTTCCCGCTAATGTTGAAGTCCTTTACGTGAAAGAGCTTGCCTGCGGAGAAATCGTCGCCAATTGTGTTTCCGGCCGAATAGCCAAGACCTTGGACTTGGCGCAGGATTTGGTCGAACGGCTGACGGTTGATAAACGCGTTGCAGGGCGCGAGGACGCGGAAGGTCGCAAACTTGGCATCTTCCGGACGGATGTCGGTGCCGGCCCAACTCCAATGTGAGTTGTGTATCGCGGAGATCACAGTCGCGGGGGGAGGTGCGTTGTTTGCCATGTTGGTAAACGGCGCCGCAGGAGTATTCACGTTCAGGAGGTCGTTAGGGCAGCCAGCGCCAGGGCAGACGAGGTCTGCGGCGGCTAGGGACAAGATCTGACAATAACCGGCTCCCGCGGCACAGCCGGTGCCGTTGCCGGGGTCAACTTCAAAGTAGCCACGATTGCCCAGCACCGAGTCTAGGTTCGTATACATGTAGAAGGGGCTGGCGAGGTCGGGAGTACCGCAGCCCTGGCTGACGCCACCACTGATGGTGGGACCCCAAACGATCCAAAAGTCGCCGCTCTCGGTCGTCGCCGCCGGCCCTAGCCGATTGTCCTGTGCATTGACGGTGCCGGTGAGGCCTGAGGACTTATGGGAGTAAATGCAGTAGTTTGGCGTCGCTCCTGTTAAATGTGCATTTCCTACGGTTACCACGGCAGCCTGACCGAGTTCCAGAAACAGTGCCGAGGAGCCGCCACCAACGAATGATTGCGCATTCGAGATGCTGGTAATCGCACAAAACGCGATCGCCAGCACGAATACATACTTCATTAGTTTCATATCCTCTCCTTGTTTTTTACTAATTGCCTGGGTGACCACGCCGCAGAAGAGCGAGGCTGAGGAAGCCCTTCCGTGAACGAAGCGCAAGGGGCAGGATGAGCGGCTAGGGCAACGAGGACAGCGTGCTGCTTGTGTGCTGCGCTTTCCGCCAAGGCTGCTTTGCACCACGTGTCTGCCCTTGTACCCGAACCTGTTTTAAGAGCCATCAACGTAAAATCAATAGTTGAATAACTCTTAGAACCCTCCAGGCTCGGCACACACCTGCGAAGGCACACGAATGCTTCTCAAAGCTAAAACGCTCTCGTGCGAATTTTTTCAAGGCAGCCAATCATTAAAATTCTGAGAAAATCTACAATGTTCACAGGATAACCGCAGATTTATCGGGGCCAACTGCAGCAGTCTGCGATTTCTGCTAAGGCTGAGCCTTCACTGCAAGTTCTCAAAGAGGTAGATCCCAAAGGGCTGCGCGATGGAACCGCCGGCGCTATTGGGGAGCTGCGCGGGTGGAGTTGAGTTCGCGCTGGCAGCCACAAAAATCACGTAGTGCCCCTGGACTTGTCCCACGACGGCTGCGGCCGGGAAAGCAACGGCACAACCATCGTTCGTGCCGAAACACAGCCAGTTATTCGAATGGCTGAAGGGGGGATAAGTGGTCCCAATAAATATCATTGCGTTCGGAAACAATCCTGCATTGTTGGTGTCCTGAATGCCCAGGTCAATCGCAACATCACAATTCTCAGATCCCAATTGCCCACTGGGGTCGTTTACGTTCCCCGTCGCACCTGCAGTGAGAAACTCTCCGCCGAAGATTGTATTCGCCGACCAGATGCGGGATACGTTTCCATTCCCCCTTTGGTAATTTCCCACAACAGTTGCAACCAGAGGAGCACAGGGTAGAGAGAGACCGGTATGGTTTCCGAATGCGGAAGCCAACACAGTGACGTCATAAGTCCCACTAACAGCACTGTCCTTTGGCGCGTACATAAAACCGTTGTACTTACCGCCGATGACTGCGCTCACGTCGACGGGCGACGAAAGTTCCTGCACTCCGATCACGCCGAATCCACCTCCGAACGCGCCCACTGTGCTCACCGACCCGGTCGTATTGAAGCTGCTCGCAAGCAGCCCCGATTTCCCGATGCTGATAAGTTCGAGGTTGGAAGAAGTCTGTCCGAAGGAGTTGAGCGGATACGCGGTTAACGCTCCCAGCGTTGAAACGGAGCATCCACCCGTTACGACGGAAGCGGTACCAGGCTGCGTCCCAATCAAGGTCGGCGTCGCACTGAAGGTAACGTCCGAGCCTTGTGTGACAATGCTCACGATTCCGTAGTTGGAAGTGTCCACGGATGAAACCCTGTTTGGGTTCGGTACATTTACATAAAGAAACGAAGTCGAGTTCAAAAAATCAGGACAAGTGGTATTGTCCGCCATCGCCACGGGTGCCGCCGATATAACAGGGGGATTGCTGGTGGTGTTGACGCTGAGCAGGTTTGCCAGCGCTCCCGCTCCAGGAATCTCCACGGCCCAGGCTCCGCTCATGGGGGGATTCTGCGGCGTGATTTGGCCGGAGCTTGTTGTCAAAAAGTTTTCCGAGACCGCGAGGAAACCCGTGTCGGCCTTTGTGAACGAGCCGCTCAAAACTTGCGTGGGAACGAGAAGAGATTGGTTGCTTACGAAGGCCGACACCCCAATTTGATTGGCAGAGTGGTCGAAGGACGAGCTGCTCCGGCCAACCGAGTTGCCTACAACACTAAAGGGGCCGCCAAAATAAGTGTCGACCTTGCCGGCGGCTGGAGTCGTGACCGGCGGAGCCGTTTGGCTACAGCTGCTTAGGCTGAACACTGCAAAGCACAGGCAAAGCGATAGGATCCCGAGCGCGGCTTTTTCATGCGTTGCAGACATCATGACTTTTTCCTCGTACTATCCAGGCGATGTCCCTCTTGGATCCATTCCATGCAAGCCCACCATGCGTTAAAAGGCGAACTTCAACCCGAACTGCAGAATCCGCGGGTCATGGGCATCGACCGGATGAAGGAACGAGTTGCCAGTCAAACAGTCGACGCCACCCCCTCCGGCAGCTGAGTAGTGGGAACTGGCGCTTCCGTAGCACCCAATGATGTTGTTGCCCGTGTTGCCGGGATGCGAAGGGTCATAAATCCGAAACTGCGTGTGGTTGAAGATATTGAATGACTCAACCCTAAACTCTAGGTCTCGCTCCCCGAAAACAGGGAAGTGCTTCAGCAATGACAGGTTGAAGTTCGTCCGCTTGGGATTGTGGATCGAATTTCGCCCACAGTTACCGAAAGTTAGCCCTCGAGGGGCGACGTATGCTGAAGGGTTGTCAAGTAAAGGCCCGAACGTTTCGGCAACATTTCCGCCAAACTCAACGTGCTGGTATGGGCTGCCAACACAGTCCGCGTATGATCCGGTTCCAAAGTAATTGGCAACCCCACTGTTATCGGAAACGGCGGTTCCCCCGGAGCTTCCGCCATTGATAATGCTAAAGGGAGTGCCGGTCTGAAAGATGACGATTCCCGAGAACTGCCAATTGTCGAGGAACAGTTTGCCCGTCGGGGAATCCAGGTTCCCTGAGGACGCAGCATGTTTTGTCAATTGGTTTGTCGGATCATCATCAAACGGGTGAGGGTGAGCCACAGCGTTCAAGACCTTGCGGATCGGCAACCCGTAGATATAGCTGAAGGCCACATTGTGCCGTTGGTCGAAGTTCGAACTGGCACGATTGGCGCCCAGGTTGTATGAATTCACGAAATCAGCGTCGGCGCGGTCGGACGAATTATCTATCGAGTGGCTGTACGTGTACGATAAGCCAAACGAAAACGGCGCGGTGGTCTTGCGCACGTTAAGCTGGAACGCGTTGTAGTCGGACTTGGCAATGTTGGCTACCTTCAGAATGCTGCCCAGAGTCGGATACGGGCGAAACACGCTAGGATTAAACGGTTTTCCAAACCCGGCGGCGCCGTAGCAAGCGATGTTCATATTCACCCAGGCGGGTTGCCCGATTGTGATCACCGGTCCACCGTTCGGGTTGTTGGTTGTGCCTCCAAGCTCGAAAACTCCTCCCGAGCTCCCCGCGCAGTCCAGCGTCGAGATGATCGGGCGCCCCGCTGGATAGGGATTGAGGGCCGGATCGACAGGGTGAACTTGGTTGAGGTCCCGGACGGAGGTCAGGTGCGTGCCCGAACTCCCCACGTAAGCGGCGGTTGCAGTCAGTCCTTTGGCAAGTTGTTGCTCGACGCTGAAGCTCCACTGTTGTACGTAGGGATACGTGGCTTTGCTTGGGATCGAAGTGACGTTGATCGGATACGCGATCGCACCGTTAATGACGGGGTTCAGCGGGTCAGCTGCGAAGTAAGAACCGCACGGGGTACCGAGGCGCCCGAAGCCACCGAGGCACTGATAGCTTGGAGGATTGAGTGCAGTCTGACTGATCGTCCGAGGCGCGCTGCCAATGAGAGAGCCGGTGTTCGCCTCGTAGCTTGTGCCGTGCTCATAGAAAATCCCATAGCCGGATCGAATTGCTATCTTGCCATTGCCGAAAACATCCCACGCGATCCCAACGCGCGGCATGGGATTGAAGACGTGGCTGGTCATACAACTTTCCGGGATCCCATAACTCACTCCACAATCAACTAGGCCGTTAACGATCGCGCGATCCGGATTGCTTAAGTTCTGTGGCACAGCTACCAGGGTACTTCCCGAACTGGAAGACTGGGGACGAACGAGAAATCCATACGTGGGATCGAGAAAAACTCCCGAAGCGATCGAGGGATTGTAAGCGGAGGCCAGCCAGTTGTAAGCGCTATCCTTTACGTTGTACCAGGATCCGAACAGTCCGAAGCGAATACCGAGGTTCAGAGTCAGTCGCTTGGTCACCCGCCAGTCGTCCTGGACGTAAGGTTCCACAACCTTGTACCGGTTGTAATACTTGCTTTGTCCGCTGTCCTGCTGATAGGACGAGATTTGAGCACCGAGGAAATTGGCGAAGGCGTTCGATGTGTCAGTTCTCGCTTTACAAGAGGCGTTGGAGCATTGAAAGCCAATAGGCAGTTGAACCGGGCTGCCTCCAGCCCCTTGATCATTGAACGAAATGACACCTTGGACGTCGCCGCTATTCAATCCGTTGGCCGCCCCCCGCTCATTCTGTTCTGCGAAAATCGCTTCCACACCAAACTGTACGGTGTGTTTACCGATCATCTTGGTAGCGTCGTCGCGTATGGTGTAGGTTGGAATGGTGTCAACCCAAGGCGTGTACCCAGAATCGATATTGAAACCGTGCGAACCGTATGCGGCGTTAGTGCCCTTGAACAGCAGCGCGGGGAGCTTGGCCCCAAAACCGTTGCTAAAGAACGCGCCCAGCGGGCCAATGGGGCCAATCGTGGGGCCTGAGCCCGTCTGCAAGCAATTCAGGTTTCCCGAACTGTCCGTGGGGCAAGGCGCATCGAGACTCGCCGGGCGGCTCAGGTTTGCTCCGGGCCCGGCCACTTGAGTCAGGTTAATCTTCGCTTGCACATAAGCGAAGGACAGCCGGTTCGCAAAACCTTTAGGGAGAACACTGGTGAGGCTGGCAATCGCGCTTAGGCCAGGGCCGTCGATGTGGTTCTGAACCGTTGGAAAACTGTTCTGGACCAGGCCCCACTGGGGCGTCAGAACGTTTGTGTTCCAGGAGTCGCGTATGAAACGTATGGAGAGAATTTCGGAATTGGAGAAATTGTGGTCGATTTTGAACAGCGATTCGCTCCAGTTCGTGCTCGGTGAAACGGAGGCCACATAGCAGGCAGGATTCGAGGGCGTAGAGACTGGCGAATTGCATCCACCGACAGAGTTGGCAGCGGGAAGCAGACCGGTGTTGAGCAACGCCTGCGAGGTTGGGTCAATCGGAACTTGGTCCGTGGCCGTGGAAACGCCGGTGAAGGGTCCGTTGTAACCAGAGCGTAGGTATGACGCGTTATCTGCGTTAAATCCAAACACGGGGCAATCCGGGTAAAGGGGTTTGTCAACGGCCGGAAGCCCCACCCCTTTATCTGCGGGACATACATCGCTGAAATCCCCTGAGCGCTCTGCATTCGAAGGCACGGCTTGGTTGTAGGCCACAGGTGTTTTTTCGTAGCGAAACTCTTGGGAGAAGAAGAAAAAAGTCTTTTGTTTGTTGCTGTTGTATTTTCCGGGAATATAGACCGGCCCACCCAGGGTGAAGCCAAAGTCGTTCCGGCGGTATAACGGCGTTCTATTCGGCTGATCGAAGAAATTTCGGGCATTAAAGATCTCGTTGCGTATGAATTCGTACCCACTTCCGTGAAACTCTGATGTGCCGGATTTCGTCGTGATCTGTACAATGCCCGACGCAGTCTTGCCGTACATCGCTCCATAGTTGGACGTTAGCACCTTCATTTCGCCAATCGCATCAACGCTGGGATTTACTACAAACGTGTTCGCCCCGCGCGCTGCGTTAATGCCGTTGTTCAAAACGTCCGTTCCGTCCACCTCAAAAATGTTGTATTCAACGCGGCCTCCGTTGACGCTGTATTTCGCGCTGCCGGCAACACCCGTTTTCCCTTCATCTTGACCGGTTTGGTTGCTCACGCCTGGCACGAGCGCCACCAATTGGTAGGCAATTCGCCCGTTGAGCATGAGCGTCTTTACTTCCTTTTCGGCAATTGTGCCAGCTACCTCGGCACTTTGAGTTTCTATGTGGCCGGCCCCGCCACCCTCGACCGTGACAGATGCCCTCTCCTGACTGACGGCCAGTTTCACTTCATAGGTGACGCTTAGGCCCGCTCCGACGGTAAGATCCTCGCTTGAAAATGGATTAAATCCCTCCGCTTGTACAGTAACTTTGTAGCGGCCGGGGGGAACATTGGCGAACGTGTAGTGGCCGACCTCGTCGGCATTCGTTTCCATCGCCACTGAAGTATCCTGATTGACCAGCTGAAGCTTCACGTTTGGCACGGCTAGTCCTTGCGGGTCCTTGACTTCGCCTGAAATCTGGCCCTTGTCGGACTGGGAATTGGCAACGGTGAAGCTAAGCAGTCCAAGCGCAGACACACACAGTATTCTCAAAAAAGTCCCTAACATAAATGCTTTGCTCCGGGAATTGCTTCCTGCACTCTCGCCACTCCTTACAGGGTTTTGGGCGTCCGAGACTCCGTTCTTGCCCCCTTGAACGAGTTGCGTTCGCGCATCAGCGAGACATTGGCTTGGACGATCCCTGCATTGGTGGGGGATATCAGCCACACACGAGCTCCCCGCACCTGATACTCTTCCGGGCGGTCCCAAGAATTTTCAGGATCCGATAGGCTGCGACGGTATCAGATGTTTTGTTGTCACTACGTGAGGCAATTATGACAAATCCGTGAATCGTGGATTTCCACAGAAACAGAAGAGTTAAAGTTCTATTCACACTCCTTTGTCAAACGCTCAACATGAATCCAGCACAAGGTTATGGACGTGCCGAGTGAACGCGGGAAAAGTCCAGCCATGTGGAAGGGTACGCTAGCCTCAGTTGAGGGACTGGCGTTGTTCTAAGTAGCGAGGTAGAGGGTTCAGTAGAACAGTGCTGCTGGGAAAGAGACATTGGGAGGACTGCAATGGCAGAGGGAAGATCTTGGATTTACAGTTGGCTGAGCCTTTCGCTTCTGCTAGGTTTCTGCGTCGTGACAGCGGCTCAGGAACGCCGTGTGACCTCTAGTGAACCCGCGAACGGAGTTTCGCCCGCTGGCAGCGAGGACGCGCAACGCCCCACTCCCTCGGAAAGGAATCCGCGTTACCGAATCTGCCGCGACGATGTGTTGGCACTGACTTTCCCGCTTTCTCCGGAGTTGAATCAAAAGGTAACTGTGCAACCCGACGGATTCATCTCCTTGCAAAGCGCCGGCGACACTTATGTGCAGGGACTCACCGTTCGCGAACTTGCCCAAGCCATCAAAAAGGCTTATGGCGGCATCCTCCACGACCCCATCGTGGACGTGGACCTAGTGGATTTCCAGAAGCCTTTCTTTACCGTGTTGGGCCAGGTGGGAAAACCTGGTCAATACGATCTACGAAACGACATCACCGTGACACAGGCCATAGCGGTTGCCGGCGGGTTCGCGCCTACGGCAAAGACTCAGGTTTTCCTCTACCGCGCTGCATCGGCGAACTGGGCAGAAGTTCGTGAATTGAAGCTGAAAGATCTCCTGAATGGGAAGAACATCAGTGAAGACGTGCATCTCAGGGCCGGCGACATGATCTTCGTTCCTGAAAAGTTCATTGCCAAGTTTAAAACGTATGTCCCCTACAACCTCGGCCTCGTACCTCCGTACAAGACAAATTACTAAGTTAAGGGGCATTTATGTATAGAACGCAACCAGGTGAGTCAATGAGCAGAGGCGGCTATGCAAAACATCAACCTTAGGAAGTCGGCCCGTTCCGACATCCCACAATTGACCATGCGGGACATGCTGCGACCGCTTTTCCGTCACCGGCTGATGGTCGCGGGGACCTTTTTCGCGATCTTCCTGATTTCCCTCCTAGTGGCATGGCGTTGGACGAGTCGCTATTACGTGGCGACCATGCAAGTGGTTGTCGGCAGAGAACGTCTCGACCCGACCGTGACTCCGCAACCCACCGCGGCAGTGGAGGAGTCCAGCAGCAAAATGGTGACAACTGACGACGTTGCATCCGAGGCTTCGCTACTCCAAGGCACGGACATGCTGCAGGAAGTGGCCCAGGTATGCAGATTGGTTGGGGCCGATTCGTCTTTTTGGAGCAAACTCGATTCAAGGACTCCAGAAGCTCGGGAAGCGGCAGCTCTCGAAGGCGCGACGAGAGCGCTTGCGGGCGACGTCAAAGTGGAATATCAGAAAACATCCCGCGTAATCGATGTGCGGTATGGGACAACGGGTTCGCCGGAAACTGCCGCTTGCGTTCTGCAAACACTCGGCAAGGTATATCTGGAAAAACATCTGCGGCTGCAGCGTCCGGCCGGCGCTCAGGAGTTTTTCGCGCAGGAAACGGACAAATACCAGAAGGCGCTGAGCGATTCAGAAAACCAGCTCGTCAAGTTCAGCAAGACAGAAGGCCTAGCCGCACCTGAAGTTTTACGGGCGACGCTAGCGCAACAGTTCGTGTCGGCACAGGCGAATTTGCACGAAACTCATCAGAAGATCTCCGCCGATCTCGAACGCCTTGAGAACCTCAAGCTGCAACTCCGGCAGACCCCTTCGCGGTCTACGACCGCTGAAACTTCACTTGCCGCAAATACACTGCTTGAGCAATTGCATTCCTCTCTTCTTGCCTCTCAGCTGAAGAAAACACAGCTCCTGATGAAATACAACGATTCTTATCCGCTCGTGAAGGAGATTGACCAGGAAATCGACGAAACCAATCAGGCCATCGCGGCTGCAGAGCAAGCTAAATACGTAAACATCACGACAGATCGCGACCCAGCTTTCGAATATCTGCGCCAGGATCAGGCGAAGACCGAGGCCGATCTAGCTTCCGACCAGGCTAAAGCGACGGCATTGGAGAATTCCATACATAACATGCAGGTTCAGATGGTGGATTGGGATGCCAAAGTGGTCCATCAGTCGGCTCTGCTGCGTGAAGCAAAAGCGAATGAGGAAAGTTACATGCTATATTTAACCAAACGGGAGCAGGAGCGCGCGTCCGATGCGTTGGATGATAAACGCATCGCAAACGTCGCGATCGCTGTCCCGGCTCGAGTCCCGGCGCTGCCGGCTCACAGCCCGTCCTCTGTTGTGTTTTCAGGGTTTTTGGTTGCCATTTTCGCTGCGGTTGTCGCCGGATATCTGGCGGAACTTGCTGACCCGTCTTTCCGAACGCCTTCCGAAGTCGAGGATACGTTAAACATCCCCATTCTTGCGGCTGTACCCAAGCGGGTAGCATGAGTCCCATGGCGATAGAACACTTTAAATTGAGCGTTCAACCGTTCGGTGTCACTCAGCGCATAAAATTCCTGTACCCCAGCAACACGAATCGCGACGCATTTAAGTCCCTGGTTACTGTCCCCTTTGAACCCGCCATGCAAAGGGAGAAACAATGAATAAGAATCACAAACTGCAGCAGCAGGTGGAATTCAGTCTCGGCGTGACTCCCACCCTTGCCATGGGCGAGAGCGCTGTTGCGGGCGAAGACTTCGCTCCCCCCAATTCGGAGCCTTTGTCTTCCTTAGTGCCGGCGGTTCGGGAGGAAGCCCAGAAGCTTGTGCAGCGCCTGTTTCTCGCTTCCAACGGACTTGCTCCCAAAGCAGTGCTATTTGCAGGGGTTGACGCAAGTATCGGGTGCGATTGGCTCTCTGCGGTTACTGCGAAGGTGCTGGCAGGGAACGTGTCCGGTGCGGTGTGCCTGGTCGAAGGTAACCTTCGTTCGCCTTCCCTGCCGCGCGCGTTGGGTGTGAGCTGTGATCGCGGTTTGGTCGATTCATTGGGGGAGAGTGGCTCGATCAGAGAATTTGCAGTGCAAATAGGATCGGGCCATTTATGGCTGCTCTCTTCTGGTTCTCCCGCCCAGGATTCTATGACCTTGCTCAACTCGGATCGCATGAAGGAACGGCTTAGCGAACTCCGCCGAGAATTTAACTACGTGGTGATGAATGCACCACCGTTGAATTCATTTGCTGACGGAATGATACTCGGCCGGCTGCTGGACGGCGTGGTTCTGGTTCTAGAAGCGCACTCCACTCGCCGGCAAACGGCTCTACAGGTCGCGGAAAGCCTGAGGACAACCAAGATTCCGGTATTGGGGGCTGTGCTGAACAATCGCACGTTCCCGATCCCTGAAGCCGTGTACAAGCGGCTCTGAGCAAGTTGGTGGTTCGAGGTTCCCTTAGCCCTAGCCATTTGAAGTGTGAGTGAGAAGGGCGGAGCTTTGTTTGGAGAAATTCCAAGCGTTTATGGCCAGGTGGTTTCGGGTGGCACCGTGCCAGAGGCGCCGGAGTTGTGGTTTGCCGTCCAGACAAGGCCTCGTCACGAGAAGAAAGTAAATTCCGAGCTTCGCGAGAAAGGGATTCACAGTTTTCTCCCACTTCATCGAGAGAGGCGCCGCTGGAGCGACCGGAGCCAATGGGTGGAGTTGCCCATGTTCTCGCAATACCTGTTTGTTCGGGTATCTGGAACTGGGGATTCACGAATTCCGGTTCTTCAGACTAGCGGCGTGGTGCAATTTGTCGGCGCAAATAGGCGGGGAATCCCGATTCCCGACGAACAAATTGAGAGCCTACTCGCCATTGTTTCGCACCGCGTTCCTAGTGCAGCTCATGAGTTTCTTCGTGTGGGCCAGCGAGTCCGGATTCGCGGTGGGGTGCTAAAGGGGATTGAAGGCATCCTTTCAGCTGTCCGGAATGAGAAGAGTCTGGTTGTTTCGGTGGATCTCATACAGAAGTCAATCGCCATACGAATTGACGGATTTGAAGTAGAGCCGGCGTAGTAGACCCTCCGCATCCCGAGCTCACCTAAATGGGCGTGAAAATCCAAGAAATGTTGCGCGGCATCATGCTGCGAGCCCTGATGGTCGTGGACATCAGCCTGCTAATGCTGTCTTTTGCGTTTGCCGCTGTCTTGACGACGACGGGGGAACACTGGACGGATTTTGCCAGTTTTCTTGGTACCAAAGTAAGTGTCCTTAGCTGCGTGTTGTTTGCTATCGCTCTCTTTTTGGGCCACGGCTTCCTCGTAATGTGCAACTTGTATGAATCAAAACGGATGTCTACCAAGGGCGCGGAGGCATTCGACGTTTTGGGCGCGATGACACTGCTGACCGTTTGCCTGTGGTGGGAAGCCAAATTGTTCCGCGTACCAGGAAATGCGACTTACTTCCTGGTGGCCTTCTGGGCGATCGGGACCGGCCTGATCATTGTCACTCGTTTGCTGCTACGATTCTTTCTAGGGAGTATTCGTAAACGCGGCAAGAACTTGCATCACGTTCTGATCCTCGGGACGAACGCGCGAGCCGTGAACTTCGCGCGCAAAATCGAGACGATGCCGGAGCGCGGATGCCGACTTCTAGGTTTTGTGGATGAGGATTGGAGCGGGACGCAGGAATTCAAAGAATCGGGATTTCGCCTGGCGTGCGATCTTGAGGGTTTGCCAGAGTTCCTGCGCAAAAATGTCGTGGACGAGATCGCGATTTACCTTCCGTTACGCTCCTTCTATGAGCGCGCCGCAGAAATCGCCCAGTTGGCCAAACACCACGGAGTTTTGATCCGTTTGGACACAGACATCTTCGATTTGAAGTTTGTTCGCCATCGCGCCGACGCGACCGATGGCGTTCCCCATGTCATCGCCAGCAGCAACGGCATAGACGGCTGGCAATTGCTGATGAAACGTATTTTTGATGTCATGGGCTCCCTGGTTCTGATGATCCTTCTTTCGCCACTGTTCCTTCTCGTGGCGATCTTGATCAAACTGACCTCTCCAGGAAATGTGTTTTTCTCGCAGAAGAGAGTCGGGCTAAACAAGCGACAGTTTACGATGTACAAATTCCGGACAATGGTGGCTGCGGCAGAGAGCATTCAGGAAAAACTGGCGCACCTGAACGAGATGAGCGGGCCCGTCTTTAAGATCAAGGACGATCCCCGAATCACGCCGCTGGGACGTATTCTGCGCAAGACCAGCATCGACGAACTGCCACAACTGTTCAACGTTCTGAAAGGTGACATGAGCCTCGTTGGTCCCAGGGCCATGTCCGTCCGCGACTACCAATTTTTCAGCGAGGACTGGCAGCGGCGCCGCTTCAGCGTTCCTCCAGGAATCACTTGCCTCTGGCAAGTCTACGGACGGAATAACATCCCATTCGATCAATGGATGGTTCTCGACATGCAGTACATCGACCGTTGGTCGTTCTGGCTCGATATGAAGATCCTAGCGCTGACCATTCCCGCTGTCTTCCGGGGCCTGGGTGCTGGCTAAGTTTGGAACCAAGCCGGCCGCGAGGTAAGTCGTCGACCGCGGGAGAACCAATAGAAGGTCCGGCAGTTACATAAAAAACTCACACAAACACTAGACCACATGTGCAGGATAAGAATCGCCTCGTAGGTCTTTTCCTCATGTTCTCAGGATTAACGAGCATTCAGTCTCTCCGAAGCAGCACCCTGGCCCGTAACACGATCTGGATGTTGGCCGGGTTGGGCCTCAAACTGGTCATTCAAGCGGCGTATTTCACTGTCATTGCGCGAGCCCTCGGAGCACAGCATTACGGTGCCTTCGTAGGCGTGGTCGGGTTGGTCGGTATTCTGTCTCCTTTCGGGACGCTGGGCAGCGGAAATCTGCTGATCAAGAATGTCGCCCGGGACCGCCGGAAGTTCCACGCCAACTTCGGTCTGGCCCTGCTGACTACGATTGCGGTGAGTTCGATGCTTTTCTTGCTGGTGGTGTCGATCTCTCGCTACTTTCTCCCTGCCACTATCCCCTCCACCTTGGCCATGTTGGTTGCGGCATCGGACCTTTTCGGGACAAGCATCACCGTTATCTGTGGGCAGGCATTCCAGACATTTGAGCGTTTGAAATGGACCGCGTCCATTAACGCTCTCCTCAGTACACTGCGGCTTGTCGGTGCATTTATCCTCATTGCCCTTTACCACAATCCGTCTGCGCTGCAATGGGGGTGTTTCTACTTCGGAAGTACAAGTCTCGCCGCAATTGTTGCGCTGGGCCTTGTTTTCGCCAAGTTGGGTCCTCCAGAACTCAGTCTTGCGCGGACCGCCACCGAATTCAGGGAAGGATTCTATTTCTCTGCTGGCAAGAGTACGGAAACCATCTACAACGATATCGACAAGGCTATGCTCGCCCGCCTTGGAACGTTGGAGGCGACCGGTATTTACGGAGCGGCCTACCGCCTGATTGATGTGAGCTTTGCTCCCGTAGCCTCATTGTTAGCGGCAGCGTATCCCGGTTTTTTCAGGGCGGGTGCAAGTGGCATTTCCGCGGCGATTCAATACGCCAAACCATTGTTCTGGCGCGCCCTCGCTTATGCAACTCTCGTCAGTGGAGCGATGATAGCCGGCGCTGGAATTGTGCCCTACATTTTGGGCAGCGAATATCGTTTGACCGTCGAAGCACTGCGTTGGCTCGCCATTCTTCCCATCTTGAGAGCCGTTCATGTCTTCCTGGCTGATGCCCTGAGCAGCGCGGGATATCAAGGGCTGAGAAGTTCGATTCAGTTGGGCGTTGCGGTTTTTAACGTCCTGATTAATCTCTGGATTATTCCGGCCTATTCTTGGCGGGGGGCAGCATGGTCAAGTATTGCATCCGATGCCCTTCTGGCATGCGGGGTTGGGGCAGCAGTGACAGCGCTGTCCCGCCGTTCGCAGGTTGCAGCACGTGAAGAAAAAGGATTCACGGTGAGAGCGGAAGCATGAACAATCGAAAAGACTTCCTCGACTTGCTGGTCTTGACAAACTGTGCGTTCTTTCTGACCGGCGCAATTACCACGCTCCTCATGACTCCAGGAGATACTCCGCTCGAAGGGAATTTGTTCGGGCGATTGACTATGGGGATTAGTTATCTTGCAGTTGCAGGGATGTTAGTTACCTATCGCCGGGAAACCCTAATCGTCGTTCGCCGTAACTGGGCTTTGGCGGCACTCGCGGTTCTGGCATTCGCCTCTAGCCTGTGGACCGACACGCCGGAACTCTCGTTTCGACGCTGCGGTGCTGCCGCCGGGACGACTCTTTTGGGTGTCGCGCTCGCGATCAAACTTACTCAGGAAGAACAGCTGCGATTGCTTAGTTGGATGTTCCGAATCATTGCGATATTAAGCTTGGCGTGCGTTATCCTGCTGCCGAGTTACGGCATCTCCGACACGCCTGAGCAAGAATGGCGCGGCGTTTTTGGCTTCAAGAACTTCTTTGGATCCATGATGGCCGTCTCTGTATTGATCGAATGGCAGCTTCCCACAAATTCCCGCTGGTCCAAGGTGCTTAACCGACTCGCCTTGCTTCTCTCCGCGTTTCTGCTTATCCGTTCAAACTCGATCACTCCGCTGATGGCTCTTGTGGGAGCGTTCGTTCTGGTCGAGATCTACAAATTTGCGACACTTCGACTAAGGATGCCTTTGTATGCGACGGTTGTGGCAAGTTTGCTGGTAGTATCGCTCGGATTCGCGCTAGTTGCCCCGAAGAGCGACTCAATTGCGGCGTTACTCGGCCGATCGACTGACCGACTGACTGACCTAACGGGAAGAATTGAGATCTGGCGTTGGGTGATTACTTTCATTCAGCAACGTCCAATTTTAGGCTATGGCTATGCAGGATTCTGGACCGAGTCTGCAGCGGCAACGATCGAGCGCGCGATTGGTGCACGCATGTATTCGCACAACGGATATCTCGATACATTACTGACAAATGGCTTACTTGGTCTTTCGCTGGCAATGGTTTTCCTTGGTATTGGGCTGAAGCGAGCCCTCGACTGGTCCGCACAGAGGAATTCTCCAACAAGCCTTTGGCCTCTAGCCTTTCTCTCATTTTTCCTTTTCTACAACTTTGGAGAGTGCACCATCTTCATGCAGCATATTCTGTGGGCTCTTTGTGTGGCTGCCATTGCCGGATCAGACCCCGCCTTGTTCGTGCCTGAAACGGTCCCGGAAGATGAGTTAATTTTGACAACAAGGGCGGAATTGCCCCCGTCTCTGCCGGATCTCCCAGAATCGCAAGTATCGGCTTAGAAGGGACAGATACACATTCTTAATCATGGGAAAGTTTTGGAAGATGCCTGGAGTTTGGGTTCAAGGGCCCGGGATTTGAACCCCAGAACACCCTGTGAACCGCCCGTGAACCCGCGAGCAGGGTCTCGCCCCCAAGCAGCCAAAGACGCCCGACTCCCGCGGAATGGAATCTGCCTGCTGTGCAACCCCGGCGAATTTGCATTTTTCTCCAGGCTTCGCAATTCAGTTTTGGTGCTGAGCTCGTCGCGACCACGGACCCGGCGCTGTTGCATCTGAAGCTGAGAAAGAAGGGGAAATTTCTGGAGCCAGGAGAAGAATTCCAATGAGTTCTCCCGTAAAACCGAGGGTAATTATCTATGAGAACCATTTGCTAGGTCTGACGGAGACTTTCGTTCTGGCGCAGACAAGCGCGCTCTCTCAATTCGAGCCCATATACGCGGGATCGCGGAAGGACACAGGTTTGGATGTGCGGAGGGAGCAAATGCACCTCCTCAATAAAGGGGGGGTCTGGGGGAACTGTTGCGAACTTGGGTTTAAACTCACCGGATTTGCGCCCGAATTCATGAAACGATTGGGCGCGTTACACCCGGTTTTGCTGCACGCGCATCACGGCCCCAATGGTCTCTATGCACTTCCCATCGCTCGCAACCTGAAAATTCCTCTAGTAGTCACTTTTCATGGCTCGGACATCACCATAAAGGATTTGCGTTATGAAAAGCCTTATTTGGGGTTCCGCTACTATTTCGCAAACAAAGGAAAACTGAAAGCGAGCCGTGCAATCTTCCTTGTCGTTTCTAGGTTCGTCCAGCAGAAAGTACTTGAGCAAGGTTTCCCTCCAGAAAGGGTGCATCTTGTCTACACAGGCATAAATACAGGAAAGTTCAGACCGGAGTCTGCCGAAAACCGGCCAATCATCTTGGTTATCGGGCGTTGCACTGAACAAAAAGGGCAGGAATTTGCGATCAGGGCTGCTTCTGAGGTGCAAAGGCATCTACCTGACGTCGAGTTGGTTTTGATCGGCGACGGCCCACTGCGTGTCTATTTGGAGAGGCTTGCGAAGCGATCACTGCGCCGTTACCAGTTCCTAGGTGCTCGGACATCGGAGGAAGTTCGCGAATGGATGAACCGCGCGTCACTGCTGTGCATGCCTTCCGTAACCACACCTTCGGGAGCGGCTGAAGGCTTTGGAATGGTATGCGCCGAGGCTCAAGCAATGGGCAAACCGGTAGTCGCATTCAGATCCGGAGGGATCCCGGAGATCATTTCTCATGGGACAACGGGGTTCTTGGCCGAGGAGCGGGATTGCAAGGCCTTAGCCGAGTATCTGTTGATGCTCCTGCAGGACGCAGAACTAAGAAAGCGATTTGGGCGCGCAGGCCGTGAGGCAATGCTTCGCCAGTTTGATGTGGAGCATTGCACCAAGCAGTTGGAAAAGGTCTATTGGAGAGTTCTAGATGCGGATCGGCGACAAAGTAGGATTTCAGATGGCACAATTCTCCACCAGAATCCCGTTTCTAATTCTCACAGTGAGGCAACCTGCGCCAGCTATCCCCGCTGACTCATGCAGACTCCAAATATGATAGTTTCTAGCTCTTATTTTGTTCTGTGTGTTCAAACCCAGCCTATTGAGAAGGGTAAGGAGTTAGAGATTCTCTGAAGAACACTTGATGACAGCCACCAATAACAGAAGAAAACTCGCCTTGTTGACAAACATGATCGCGCCTTATCGGCTTCCCATGTTCTCAGCCTTGGGAGACCAGTTCGATCTCCTTGTCTTGCATGGTGGAATGGAAGCAAATCGGGACTCTTGGGGCAACTCCGAGAATACTCTTTCGAATGCGAGAGCGGTGCGCGCATGGGGCTGGCAGATTCCGTTCAAACAGAAGCTTAATGGAAAAGTCTTCAATGAAAGGTCATTTCATATCACCCCAGGCTTCATGTGGCATCTGTTGCGCTTTCAGCCCGATGCTGTCATCAGCAACGAAATGGGGTTTCGGTCAGCCGTGGCGCTAGCTTATGGAACAATTTTTCGCAAGCCCGTCTGGATCTGGTGGGAAGGCACAAGGCACACCGAACGGAACGTCGGTTCGCTGAGGAAAGCAGTCCGGAAAGTCGTTACTTTCTGGGCCGATCGGTGGATTACTTGCGGCATGACATCGACAGAGTATCTGCTGGATTTAGGTGTGAAACGCAAAAAAATACTTCAGTCGCAAAACTCAGTCGACGAGGAACAATTTAAGCGGGTTGCCGAGCCTGCCTGGGTGTTTCAGCCTCGACCGGTCGTTTTGTATGTGGGCCGGTTTGTTGAGCTTAAGGGAGTGATGTTGCTACTGGACGCCGCCGCAACTCTACAGAACGCAGGCCACGAGTTCTCGCTGATCCTAGTCGGCGAAGGCCGCGAAAAGCAGGCGCTCGCGCAACACGCAAGGGAGTTGGGGTTGAAAAACGTGCACTTTCAGCCCGTCCAACCGCCCGAGAGGATGCCTGCGGTTTACCGTAGCGCCGACCTGGTAGTTTTTCCTACCCTTCAAGACGTTTGGGGCTTCGTTGCCCATGAAGCTGTTCTCTCTGGGGTTCCCGTACTGTGTTCGAAGTACGCCGGGTGCGCTGCCGAGCTCTTTCCCGCTGAAAACCTCTTTTCGCCGGACGACTCGGACGAATTTGCAAAAAAACTTGCATCCGCCATTGAAGGCAGGTTGTCGAAAGCGGACCCCACTCGGCTCAAGACCACAGAGTACCTAGGTCGTGAACTCGCCAACGAAGTGAACAGATTTATCAAGCTTCGCACCTCAAATCAGCAACCTGACCCTCAGGCTGTTGTTCGGTAATTGTTTCGAACATTTTGCGGTGTTCCCCAAGACACTGCTGTGTGTATAGCTACCTTGAAAGCAAAACTCGCATTGCTCACAAACATGATTGCGCCTTACCGTCTTCCTATTTATTCCCTGTTGGCGCAGGAGTTCGAGTTGCTGATCTTGCACGGTGGAAGTGAAGCCAATCGAAAATCATGGAGTTACCCTAGGGGCGCCTTGTCGAGCGCTGAAGTGGTGCGCGCCTGGGGCTGGCAAATTCCGCACAAGAAAAAAGTCAACGGGAGAGTCTTCGAGGAGAAATTCTTGCATATTACCCCGGGTGCCTTCTGGCATCTCCTGCGATTTCGCCCCGACGCGATTGTCAGCAATGAAATGGGGTTTCGCTCTGCGATCGCTCTGGTATACGCCACACTCTTCCACAAGCCCATTTGGATCTGGTGGGGAGGAACATTACACACCGAGCGGCACATCGATCCCTTCCGTAGCATGATCCGGAAAATCTTCCGGCTTTTGGGTAACCGGTGGATCACCTACGGCCAGTCTTCTACGGAATACTTGCTGTCTTTGGGAGTGAAGCGTGACCGGATTCTCCAGTCGCAGAACGCTGTCGATGAGAAACAGTTCAGAGCCAACGCGGAACCCGCCTGGGTGATTCAGCCGAGACCAGTCGTTTTGCATGTGGGTCGGTTGGTCGAGCTCAAGGGGATCCGATTCTTACTGGATGCAGCCGCAATCCTCCGGAAAAGAGGGTACGAGTTTTCCTTGCTTCTAGTCGGTGACGGCCCTGACAAGCAGGCTCTTGAACGCCGAGCGCTGGCTCTCGGTTTGGATAATTTGCATTTTCATCCCGCACAACCTCAAGAGAAAATGCTTTCTGTCTACCGCAGCGCCGATCTCGTCGTTTTCCCAACGCTTCAAGACGTTTGGGGCGTCATCGCCAATGAAGCCATCCTCGCCGGCGTTCCCATTCTTTGCTCAAAGTACGCCGGCTGTGCCACTGAGTTATTCGCCCCGGAGAACATCTTTTCTCCAGATGACTTGAATGACTTCTCCCAGAAGCTTGGCACCGCTATTAGTAACGGACTGCCGATGCCCGATCCTGGGAGGATCAAGACAGCCAACCAGGTTGGGCGTGAACTCGTGCAAGAGCTAAATAAGTTCCTGCTCGCACCGTCAACCGGCAATCGAGAACGGCCGCAGCCGGTAGCATGACTGTTTTGGCGCAAACAGAATAGTCCGGGCGTTATGAAGATTGTGCTGGTTCACAACAGGTATCGCGAGGCCGGCGGCGAGGACGTGGTATTTGACAGCGAGCGGCGTTTGTTGGAACGCGCCGGCCATTCGGTGACTCCCTATGTACGCAGCAACGCGGAGATGCAAGTTGATTCCTTGATAGCGCGCATCGCTATCGTTCCCCGGATGCTCTGGTCCTCGGAGACGCGGCTCGAATTCGCGTCTATTCTCGACAGGGTGCGCCCCGATATCGTCCATGTCCACAACACTTTCATGCGGATTACGCCATCCATCTATTCGGCTTGTGCCGAACGGGGCGTTCCCGCGGTGCAAACTCTTCACAACTTCGGGCTGCTCTGCCCGGGAGGAAATTTCTACCGTCATGGCATGTTCTGCCGTGACTGCGTGGATCGAAGCTTGCTTCAGAGTGTCCGCCATGGTTGTTACAGAAAGTCGCGTGGAGCGACAGCGGCGGTCGCGCTAATGCTGGCTTTCCATCGTGCATTGGAAACCTACCAAAAATCGGTTGCGCGTTTCATTGCTTTAACGAAATTTGCAAAGGAAGAATTTGTCGCTGCCGGCTTTCCTCCAGACAAACTTGTGGTCAAGCCGAATTTTGCGGACCCCGATCCGAACGAGCGGGGTGGCCCAGGTGAGTACGGCGTCTACGTCGGCCGTCTTACCGAAGACAAAGGGATCAGGGTTCTTCTGAATGCATGGAATCTGCTCCCCAAACAATACCCTTTATATATCGTTGGAGATGGGCCCGAGCGAGCGGCCTTGGAAGCTCAAGCTCGTGAACTGAAACTGTCTGGAGTTACTTTTCGAGGGCTGTTGTCACGGGCTGAGGCCATCGAAATAGTTAAGGGCTCCCGATTCTCCGTGGTTCCAAGCGTTCGGAATGAGGGCTTCCCCATGTGTGTCGTCGAAGCGTTTGCTTGCGGTACTCCCGTAGTGTCTTCCCGGTTAGGGGGCCTCGAGGAAATCGTTCAGGATCATGTGACGGGCCTGCATTTTAACCCTGGTGATGCTCGGGACTTGGCTGCCAAACTGGAATGGGCCTGGAGCCAGCAAAGTGAATTGGTCAAAATGGGCCATGCCGCGCGGCGCACCTATGAAGCGAACTACACGGCCGAGAAAAATTATTGTCAACTGTTGAGTATCTATGAACAGGCATCGGTTGCGTGCGTTCCCCAGTGATCGTTCGTGTCGAATACCACCACTTCAATCAGCGAGCAAATCACGCCTTCCAGGCCGGCGAATCTTGTCATAACCAAGAATTCCTCTGGAGAGAAAAAGGCGTCCGGAAAGTCCTCCTCCCGAGTGATGCAGCTCGATGTTGTAAGAGGACTCGCAATTCTTTTGGTTATTGACCACCACGCGATTTTCTTGCCTACGGACAATATCATTGCCCGAGTCAATCATTTCGTCGGCAGCCGGATAGGATGGATGGGGGTTGATCTGTTCTTCGTCCTGAGCGGTTTCCTTGTTGGCGGACTTCTTGTACAGGAGCTCACGTACACAGGAAACCTTCAGGTATCACGGTTTCTGGTGCGCAGAATGTTGAAGATTTGGCCTGCGTACTATTTCTATATCGCTTTTCAGATAGCGGTGAGGCGGCATCCGCTTCACTCCTTCCTATGGCAGAACCTGCTTAACATTCAGAATTACGTGGGCACCTCGCTAAATCACACCTGGAGTCTCGCCGTCGAAGAACACTTTTACCTACTGCTTCCATTGGTCCTGCTATGCATCTACAGGAGACACGCGCTTCGCGCCTACCTCCAGCCCATCTTGATCGCGGTCTGTGTTGCAGTCTTGTGCATTCGAATAGCGAGCTTTCCGATGCTCGGAGCTTTGCGCATCCAGTGGGAAACCCACACCCGGTTGGATAGCCTGCTGTTCGGCGTCTTACTCAGCCACATACTGTATGCCTCGCGAGATCGATTTGAGCGTCTTCTCCAGCGCCGAGTGATTCTGGCCGTCCTTGTCCTTACCGTCTTTGTAATAGCTCTGCTGCAGGATGGCGCCAGTACACCTTACATGTCCACTGTTGGATACACGGTGAACTACCTCGGCTTTGCCGCCTTGACGCTGCTGATCTACGGGTATCATGGCAGCCTGACCCACACTCGCCTCTACAAAGCCATCGCGTGGATTGGCACTTATTCTTATGGAATTTATCTTTGGCACCTGTCGGTCCGGGAACCGCTGGCAAGCTTGGCGAGGCGTCTCCCTGGATCGGTCGCTTGGTGTTTTCTGATAGTAGCACAATACGGAGCGGCGATTGTGCTCGGGGTCCTGGTCACCAAGCTTGTTGAGTTTCCAGCTTTGCGGCTGCGCGATCGGCTTTTTCCTCGCGGCGTGGCACAGCTCCCCCCGGCAATTCCATGAAGGATAGCCTGGGCTACCATCCAACTGCCTCATCGTCCTGTGCACCGCGGCAGACGTGGTATCAGAGCACATTGGTCGGAATTTAGTCCGTGGAGGAAGCGTAGTTCGGAGTGGGAGAGATTTGGAAATCTGTATGCACCATCGCGAGGCAGGGTTGGGCGACACAGTGAAGTCGACCTTCGAGCGATACTCGGACGGGAAGCTGCTATACGGCGATGATTTCTCGCCCAAAGAGGTCGAAGAATGGTTTCGCGATGAGGCGGAGGCCTATTACAACTTGCCTCAAGACCAAGAACTGGGGTTGTATTCTTATCATGCCCGGAACTGGCGGCATGGATTTCGTTATCTTCCCTCATTGCCTTTCGAACACGTTCTTTGCCTGGGCGGTGCATTCGGCGATGAGTTACAGCCTGTTCTTGGTCGGACCAAGAACGTAACGGTCTTGGAGCCGGCTGGTGGCTTCCAAAACCCTAGGTTCGATTACGTCACGCCAAATCCAAGCGGGCGCATCCCGTTTGCAGACAATTCATTCGATCTTGTCACTTGTTTCGGCGTTCTGCACCATATTCCCAACGTTTCTACCGTCGTTCGCGAAATGGCCCGTTGCACAAAGCCTTCAGGTTGGCAGCTCATTTGCGAGCCGAGCCATTCGATGGGAAATTGGGAGCGGCCCCGTCGCATGCTGACCGCAAGGGAGCGGGGGATTCCAGGTGCTGTGATGCGCAGGTTTATTCTTGAATCTGGACTACAAATCGTCCGCGAGCGCAAGTGCATGTTCTCGTTGACTTCTCGGATGCAATACCTGCTCCCGAAGAGACAGTTTGTTTATAACACGCCGTGGATGACTGCTTTGGATGACTGTATCTGCAGTCTTCCGATTTGGTCGAGACGTTATCACGCGACCAATGTAGTTCAGAAGCTTCGGCCGCTGGCCGTGTTTTTCGTGCTACAAAAACCGGCGTAATTGAGTCCGAACGGCAAACGAGTGCTGCCCGGTAACGACGCGGCAGGAATACGCTCTCGGGGTCGGTTGTGGAAGGCTCATCGCCGGACGACTCCAGTCTCGATTAGCGAGGTCACCCGTTGCATAAGTTCGCCGATCCTTTGCACGCTCACTCCCATGGCCTCAGCTATTTCCCGATAGCGAAGACCCTTGGCGCGTAGCAAAAGGCAACGGCGTTGCTTGGGAGTAAGTTGCGCAACCGCTTCTCGGAAATACTGGAGACGCTCTCGTAAAAGCATGGTTTGCTCAGGATTGGGACCGACGGGCTCCCGCAGCACGAGATGGGTTTCGGCTTCGGTTGGGCGAACCTGGCGCTTCTTGGAACGGTGGTAGTCCATTGAGAGATTGTGGGCCACTCGAAACACCCATGCTCGCGGGTTCGCATCTGGTCCGCGGCTCACGATACGGCGAACGAGCCGAAGAAATGCTTCCTGGATTACGTCTTCGGAGTGTTCCTCGCTGAGGCCTTGGAGGCTGAGATATGTATGAAGAGATGGGCGCAGATTGTCGTAAAGCTCGACAATGTCTTGGCGATTCGCTGAAAGCAGAGTTTTGTTGCGGACCACTAGCTCCACATCGGCAGGCTGCATGCTGAGGCTTCTGATATTCGCTTGAATCAATTCGCTCATACCTATTCAAGGGAAGAGTCCGTTCGATTGAACAAAAAAACAAAACCACATGATCAGCAAGGCCGGAGAGGCACCCGGTAAAGCTAGATGCTTTGGCCTTGATCTTTCGGCTCAGATCTGGAGGGCTTTCAGTCGCGGAGCCTACACCGCCTCATGTTGTAAGGAGATGAGACGGTTGTTGGTTCTTCATGAAATTATTCACATTAAGTCTCACACTCTTGAATTTCTTTACGGTCGGGCCCGAGTTATCGATCCTTTGGGGAGGGTTTCTGGCGCTCGTTGTACTAGAGGCTGTCTTCGATTGGGTCTTGTGGGGGAACAATGTGTAGCTTTCAAAGGAATTTGTCAAAGAGCTGCGGCTAGGGTATTGCTGGACCGTTTTTAAGGTATTTCTTTCCTGAATAAATCCAGTACGGCGCATGTTAGCGGAACAAAACCCAAACGGAGGAAACCGCGAAGCCCCGCGGTAACTGGAACGCGGGCTCTTTTCTGGCGTACCTGGTAAAAGTGACGCTGAGCGGTGTGAAGATGCACTCGGTGACCCTGTGCAAAGTCCGAATAAACTGAGATTTGTCACCACGAGTTGGGACGATGGCGACTCCGCGGATCTCAAAGTCGCTGAACTCCTGCGTTTGAAGGGAATTCATGGCACCTTCTACATACCAATTAATTACAGACAGAAGCCGCTGAGCCAGGGCGAGTTGCGGACTCTGGCTTCTGAGGGATTTGAAATCGGCGCCCACGGATGGTCTCACAAACATCTTTGGCGCCTGCCACCTGAGGATGTGGGCCAGGAGGTGAGACCCTGCAAGCATGTTCTTGAGGACATCCTGGGGAAGCGGGTGGAGATGTTCTGTTATCCCCGTGGACGATACGACCCCAACGTTGTGCGCGGCTTGAAGGAGGCTGGGTACAAAGGCGCGCGTACGGTTCGCATGTTGGCCACGAGGCTAACCTTTGATCCTTTTGAGATGCCCACAAGTCTGGAAGCCTTCCCGCATGTGCCTTTGACCTACGTCAAGAACGTTGCAAGGGCTCGGAGCCTGGAAAGCTTTCAATCGTTCTTGATTCACTTGCCTCGGGTTAGGAGTTGGCTCGCCCTGGGGAAAAGGCTCTTTGATAGGGTGTTGGAAAACGGTGGAGTCTGGCACCTCTTTGGGCATTCCTGGCAAATTGAGCAGCTTGGCTTATGGGACGACCTCCGAGAGATTTTAGATTACGTCTGCCGGCGGGATGGCGTCAGATATGTCCCAAATTGTGCGTTGCTTCAGCCCCAGCTAGCTTCTCCACACGCAAGCAAAATCTGCGAACGGTTTGCTCATGGGCCGCAGGCTGCGGTTCAGGGAGCGGCAATCCTGGGTGAAGAAAAGAGCGGACCCGCCCTTTCAAGAATTGCAAGGATAAGGCAACGCGCGGCTCGCAAACAGACATCCCCGCACTGGCACTAAACCTTGCGAGGCCCTGCGTTGCTCAGGTTTCGAATTACGAAGGGATCGATCAACCGCAAGTGAAAGAAATAAACGCGCTCGCAAGCGACTCCACTATCGGCGGGCAAATTCTCGATGGTGGGTACGGACAACACTGGGATTTTGATTTGTCTGGCGCCCATTTTGATCCCGAAGCACACGCCGGCGCAGGTAGTTGAAAGGGGTTTCTTCATGCAAGGCGAAAAATCGAGTCCTTCCTCATTGATCTTTCAGCGCCTACAAGCCGAAAGAGAGCTGAAACGACTAGAACGCGACCAAACTCTCTCCCGAATGGCAGACAATGTGCGCTTCGTCTGGAGACAACGAACCTTTCTTTTTCGCCTGTCCGTGCTGGGACTCTCACTAGGATTTGCGATCGCTTTTTGCGTTCCCGTTCGCTACACGTCCACCGCTCGTCTAATGCCCCCGAGCTATGAACCTACCGCGTCTCTCGCTAACACCGTAGCTTCCATGGGTGCCTTCCACGGTAGTGGCCCAGGCGGAATCGGCGATTTGCTCGGCCTCAGAAGTTCCAGCGAGCTTCTGGTAGGCATTCTCCAAAGCCGACCTGTTCAAGACCCGATCATTGAGCAATTCGACTTGAAGCACGCATATGGTGTCGCTCGCATGGCAGACGCCCGGGCTGCGCTCGCCAGCCAGGTTTCCCTCAGTGTGGACCGAAAAAACGAGATCCTCACCATTGCCGTTACTGATCAAAGTCCTCGGCGAGCGCATGACATCGCTAAAGCTTATGTGGATCAACTGAATCTACTTGTCTCCGAACTGAGTACTTCCTCAGCACGCCGTGAGCGCATCTTCCTTGAGGATCGTCTGCGGCAGGTCAATCAGGATCTGGAGAGCGCCGAAAGGGAGTTTAGTCAGTTCGCGAGTAAGAACAGTACCGTCGATGTCAAGGAACAAGGAAGGTCGATAGTTGAATCTGCCGCAACGATTCAAGGACAGTTGATCTCGGCGCAGTCTGAACTTGAAGGCATGCGTCAAATTTATACGGATTCGAATATTCGCGTTCGCTCACTAAAAGCCCGCATCGCGGAACTGCAAGCTCAACTTGGAAAGCTCGGCGGCAAAGAGCAGACTGGCGCTCTCGGCCAGAACAGCACGGCTGCCGATCTATATCCTTCCATCCGCAAACTCCCCTTGCTCGGCATGACCTACGCAGACCTGTATCGTCGGGTCAAAGTGCAGGAAGAAGTCTACGAAATATTGACTCGAGAGTATGAGCTCGTCAAGGTTCAGGAAGCCCGAGAAATTCCAACTGTCAAAGTTCTCGAACCTCCCGAGGTTCCTGAAAGGAAGACTTTTCCGCCTCGACGGCTCATCGCTTTGTCCTCGATGTTCGTGACATGCCTGGGGGGCATCGTTTTTCTGTTAGCTTCCAAAAGCTGGCACAGCAGAGATCCTCACGACCTGGGCAAAGTCGTCATAAGTGAGATTTGGATCGACTTGAAGGAGAAACGTTTCTTAAACTCTGCGAACGGTGCCTCTCATGGACTGGAAACCGACTCAGGAAACGCGGTCGACCGTAAGCGAGGCTTTTCCTCTTTCTTAGGATTGAGCAATGTTGCTCACAACAGCAACGGTTCCCACGCTTCTTCCGAATGTCGTTCAGGGGAAGAACGCGCCGAAAATAACTAACATGTGCGTTGACACTCCTGTTGGTTAACTCGGGCACCGCTAAGAGTGCAGCTCCTCCTCCGGCATTTCTGACGTGCGCAGGAGCTTTGGAGCAAGCATTCTTTCACTAACGGTGGGAATTATCTCGCGGACTAGCAGCCTAAGGGGCTGAGGGTTGAGTCTCTCGGCGCAGACTGCCAATAGATGCTGTGGTGTTGGTTGGAGCTGCCAAAACTGCCAGCGTGACGGATCGTCGCCCAACTCGGAGCCAAGTACTAAATCGAGAGCATGATCATCAACAAAGTGAAAACAGAACCTATCGAGTGGCAAAGAGAAACCCATACCGCGAGCTTTGATGTACGATTCCTTAAGAGTCCAATATTCAAAAAAGCTGTATTGTTGCTGGTGGTCAGACGCCTCGCGAAGCGCTGCAACTTCCTGCGGAGCAAGACAATGCTCCGCAATATCAATCGATATATCGCGTGTAGCGAAATTCTCGACATCTACACCCAAAGGGCGGCCCTTGCTGACTCCCAGGACAATGAGCCCCTGCGTGTGCGAGACGCTGAACGACAGACCGTCAGTCGCCTCTGCGTTGACGATGTGTGGTCGACCAAAGGGATTTGTAGAGAAGACCCAATCCTTTGGATCAACACAGGCGTAACGCGACAACACCGTCCGCATCAATGCTCTCGTGACCAAATAGCCTCGGCGATCTTTGGCGAAGTAAAATCGTGATTCCTCTTCTCTCTCCCTGGCATTGAGTAGTTCACGGTAGGCGACAAGCAGGCGCTCCTCACTTATTGCCTCCCAAAATGCAAGCCACAGGTGAATCTCACCGGATGTAAGTGGAAGGATCGAGTCTTTCTTTCCGGCCGCGGCCGCTTCACGATGTGAGCGTTCAACATGCATGGATGCACAAGGGGCGCCGTATTCACTCGTCTAACCGAAAGCATCATGATCGAGCGTTACAGTAAGGTTGCTGATTATGTCAGTGAATGTGAATTCTGAAATTGATCCGGAGCGCTAGATTGTGAGCACGTCTTCCTGGGAATCCAACGTCTGCGGGACCAGGCCGCTTTCCGACCTTCGAAATACGAGTCTCCCAGAATTGGTGGCGAGGCGCGCTGCCGAGACCCCAGAAGCATTGGCCGCAACCGCAGGGTCTCAGACCTTGTCTTACGGCGAACTCGACGGCCGAGCCAACCGCTTAGCCTGGTACCTTCGTTCACTCGGAGTGGGGCAGGACGTGGTGGTGGGGCTCTGCCTGCCGCGTTGTCTGGACATGGTGGTAGGGGCGCTGGGCATCTTGAAGGCCGGCGGAGCGTACCTGCCCATAGATCCGGCTTGGCCGCCAGATCGTATTGCCTTTGTTCTTGAAGACGCGCGATCGCCGGTTCTAATCATCAACGCGAGTCTTGCTAGACAGATACCTAATCTCAGGCAGGTGATTGTCGACCCAGGTGCGCGGGAAATTACAGGACAGTCCGATGCCATGCCACACGCCAAAATCAGACGCGATGACTTGGCCTACGTAATTTACACTTCCGGCTCCACGGGTCAACCAAAGGGAGTCGAAATTCCTCACGGCGGCCTAATCAATCTCGTATCCTGGCATTGCGAGGCGTTTTCCCTGACCTTCGCCGACCGTGCCAGCCACCTGGCCGGACTGGGTTTCGATGCGGCTGTTTGGGAACTGTGGCCTTACTTAGCCGCTGGGGCCAGTGTTCATCTGGTTGATGAGTTCAATCGCACCACAGCCGAGCTTCTCCGGGATTGGCTCGCAGCCCATAGGATTACAATCAGCTTTGTCCCCACGCCGCTGGCAGAGGAGTTGCTCAGGCTGAAGTGGCCGGAGAATACTGCGCTGCGAGTCATGCTAACTGGGGGCGACACACTGCATCACTATCCTCCGGCGGGCTTACCTTTTGTATTGGTCAACAACTACGGACCCAGTGAATGTACGGTTGTAGCCACCTCCGGGGCGATTTCGCCCGCCAGGTATGACGGCACGTTGCCGCCAATAGGGCGCCCTATTGTCAATAACCAAATCCTCCTCCTTAATGATCAGCGTCTGCCAGTGCCACCGGGGGCGGTCGGTGAGATATACATCGCCGGGGCAGGCCTTGCGCGTGGCTATCGCAACCGGCCCGAACTGACTGCAAAGAAATTTATTCCCGACCCCTTCGCGCCAGGCGGCCGGTTGTACAAGACT
>Ga0126378_10000349_pt1 | contig 34971 bp, 32 predicted proteins | sample PanSoiMetPlot_23_FD_92587 | JGI IMG/M metagenome (GOLD analysis project Ga0126378, IMG submission 92587) | Tropical forest soil microbial communities from Panama - MetaG Plot_23 | ecosystem: Environmental > Terrestrial > Soil > Tropical forest > Bulk soil | place: Panama | collected 2016-02-17
GATGACGGTATTCTTGAAATAGATCAGAAAGTCGGTTTCCCGGAACAGCAACCGGTACTGTTCGAGCGTCAGCCCGTTGGCGATGATCCATGGGTTGCTTGCAAGATGTGCGACCTCCGCGTCAGATTTCAGCGAGGTCACGATCATGTAGTACGGCGGAATGAGAAAGAAGATTGCAAACAGAACGAGGAAAAAATAGGACGTAAAAAGCGCCCATCGCCGGCTGCGTTTGAGACTTGCGCCGCTGGCGCGCGCGTACTCGGCAGTCGCGGCGGTCATCCGATCTCTCTCCCGCGCTTGCGCACACCGCGCAATATGAAGACCGCGGAAACGGCAAGGATCGGAAACATGAACAGCGAGACCGCGGCACCGAGCGGAAGGTCGCCGGAACGGATGCCGAGCAGGAACGCGTAAGTCGCAAAGACGTGCGTCATGTTGCGCGGTCCGCCTGCCGTCATGATCTGCACGATATCGAAGTTGGCAAATGTCACGATCAGCGAAAACAGCACTGTTATAGCGATGATATTGCGCATCATCGGCAGCGTAACGTGCAGGAATCGCTGCCATGCATTTGCGCCGTCGATCTGCGCCGCTTCGTAGAGTTGCTCCGGAACCGATTTGAGCGCCGCGAGATACATGATCAAGAAGAATGGTGCGCCGTACCACACGTTGACCAGGATCACCGAGAAGCGCGCCCAGTAAGGATCGCTCAACCAGGGGATGTCGTTGCCACCGAACCCCCTGATCAGCCAATTGAACGCACTGTGGGTCGGATCGAACAGCCACCACCATCCCAGCGTCGACAGTGCGAGCGGAATGACCCAGGGCACGAGCAGCATCCCGCGCCATTTGCGCTGACCCTTGCTCGGCAGATTGTTGACGAGGTGGGCGGTGACGAGACCGATCAGCGCCTTGAAGAGCACGGCGGTGAGGGCAAAGATCGCCGACTGCTCGATCACCATCCAGAAGGTGTCGCGGCTGAGCAGATACGAGAAATTACCCAGGCCGATGAATCTGGTTTGCGCCTTGTTCAGCGTCGCGAGAAAGATCGAGTACAGGGCCGGGTAGATGATCAGCCCGGCCACGATCACGATCAGGGGAAGGCACATCAAAAAGGCGATCGTGCTGCGTCGGCGCACGAACTGCCGCATGCCGGCACGCGGCTGCAACGCCGGCTTAGCCAGCTGCCCGGGGTATCGCCGGACAATATCGACCATGCCGTTTGCGCTCCTCGCGGAGGGCCTTTAGCGTCACCGGCGGCCGACCCGGCGATGACGCCGCTCAATTCATCGCCCCACTACACGGATGTCCCGCCGAGCCGGTGGCCGGGAGGTGCAGTCAGGTCCGCAGCAAGCCTTCCAGCTCGTTCTGCGCCCATTTGACCACTCTGTCGATCGGCTCGTTCCCCTGACAAACCTTTGCGACCATAATCGTATGTAGCGACTGATTGTAGATCTGCGTCGCGATATCCGGCCGCGCCGGGTATCCGGTGATGGTCGGCTGCTCGTCGCCGCGCGGCGGATAGTTGTAAACCGTGCCGGACGGCGGCTCGACCTTTTGCCAGGTATCGAAATCGTAATAGCTCTTGAACGACGGCAGATCGTATCCTGAGGAAGCCGCGACGAGCTGGCGCGACTGCTCTTTCTCCGAGAGGAATTGCAATAACTCCTTGGCCGCAGGCTTGTTCTGCGAGAAAGACCAGACGCCGTAGAAGAACGGCAACTGACCAACGAACCGCCCCGCCGGTCCGCGCGGCATGTCGTGGGTCCAGCACTGGGCTGCCACCTGCGGGTTATCGCGCTTGGCGACCGCCCAGGCGCTCGGCGGGTTCTGGATGGCGGCGCCTTTGCCGGAGATGAGCCAGCGATTATTGCCCGCGTCATCCCAAGCATAGACTTCGGGTGGATTGAACGGCATCAGCTTCTTGAAATATTCGAGCGCCGCGCGCGTCTCGTTGGAATTGACTTTGATATTGTCCTTCTCATCCACCATCACCGAGCCAAAAGCGCGGAACATGGCCCCCGTCGAATCGACGGCGTCGCTGGTTTGGCCCATCGGCAGGCCGATCGGGAAACCCGCCTTGAACAACTGCCCGGCGCTCTTGAGATAGAGATCCCAAGTCCAGCTCTCGACCAACTTGGGATCGCGACTGTCATTCGCAGGAAATATCGCCGTCAGATCGATGCCGCAGTGCTGCTTATAGAGATCTATGCGCGAGCAGCACGGTTTGACCTGACTGCCCACTGTCGTGGAAATGCCGAACCACTTGCCCTCGTGTTTGGCGAGATATTCCGACACGGGGCTGATCGGGCCGGCTTTGGCGACGAGCGCCTTGATGACATCGTCGACTGGCTCGAGCACGCTGCGGTGGACTTGGATCTGCCACGCGCGGTGCGACATGATATCGTGGCCGGCGCGCGCCTGAGCTTCTGCGCTCGCGGTCAACAGGTCCTTATCTCCCTGTGATGTGATGTAATCGATCGATATCTCGACCTTGTTCTTTTCCCCCCAATCATTGCACAGCTTGGTCAGCGTATTGTTGGCGCCCGGGACCCAGTGGTCCCACACGCCGAGCGTGAGTTTGCCGGCGGCATAGGAGTGACGGACATAAGGGGCGGAAACCGCCGAGGCGGCGGCAAACGCCGTGGTCTTGAGCAGGTTTCGCCGAGAGATCGTGGAACGTGGCATGGGATCCTCCGTGTGGGTCCGGCTACCGGCCAGGATTTTGTTCTGTGTTGGATTGCAGGCTACATGATCCGCGCTTCGCGGCAAGCCGCCGTCCCCAAGCCACGCCGTACCTTTCCGCGTCCTTGTCTGGTCGTGGATCAGTCGCCCCGGGTCGCGCTGCCAAAATGACGAGCCGCATGGGAATTTCGTGTAGCCAATGGGCCAACGAAATCCTCCCTTGGTCGGTTCCCGCCTACGCGGCATCCAACTTCGCCGCGCGGTCGAACTCTGGGCTGCGGGTCGCGGACTAGTTTGGTCGCTCGCCTCCACGCCATCTTCCGGGGAAACCGCCCTTCCGCATGGCCTGCTGGCCGGATAGCTTGACTATGGAGAAGCCGCAGGACGCCCACGGACTTTTCCGTATCGCGCGAGCATGTTGGGGCAATGCCATGAAACTTCCCCGCCGAAAAGTCTTGCACCTTTTGGCGAGCGCGGCCGTGCTGCCGGGCATCACGCGGGTCGCAACCGCGCAAGCCTATCCGAGCCGGCCGGTGCGCATCATCGTCGGCTTCGCCGCCGGCGGAGCGTTCGACATCACCGCGCGGCTCATCGCGCAATGGTTGGGGGACCGGCTCGGCCAACCCTTCATCGTCGAGAACAGGCCCGGTGCGGGCACCAACATCGCAACCGAAGCGGTGATTCGCGCCCCGCCCGACGGGCATACGCTTCTGCTGGCCGGTGCGGTCAATGCTGTCAATGCAACGCTCTACGAAAACCTCAAATTCGATTTCGTGAGAGATATCGCGCCGGTCGCCGGCATCATCCGATTTCCCAACCTCATGGAGGTCAATCCGTCTTTTCCGGCCAAAACCGTTCCGGAGTTCATTTCTTATGCGAAGGCCAATCCCGGAAAGGTCACGTTCGCATCCACCAGCACCGGGAGCACGCAGCATCTCTCGGGCGAATTGTTCAACATGATGGCCGGCGTCAAGATGGTTCACGTGCCGTACCGCGGTGCGTCGCCCGCGCTCACCGACCTGAGCAGCGGACAAGTGCAGGTGATGTTTGGACCACTGCTTCCGTCTATCGAGTTCATCCGCGCTGGCAAGCTACGAGGGCTGGCCGTGACCACGACGACGCGCTCGGAGGCGGTTCCCGATGTACCGACCGTGGGCGAATTCGTGCCGGGCTACGAGGCAAGCGGATGGAACGGCGTTGGTGCGCCGAAAAACACTCCAGTCGAGATCATTGACAAGCTCAACAAGGAGATAAACGCGGCGCTCGCCGATCCCGCCATCAAGGCGCGGCTCGCCGATTTGGGGGGCACACCGCTTTCTGGCTCGCCGGCAGAGTTCGGCGAGCTTGTCATCGAAGAAACCGAGAAATGGGCCAAAGTGGTCCGCTTCTCCGGCGCCAAGCCGGAGTAAGTTGGGGGAAACAATGAGCCTTTCCCGTCGAAATTTTCTGCATCTGGCTGCAAGCGCGGCGGCACTGGCGCCGCCCTCGGGCATCGCGTGGGCGCAAAATTATCCGTCGCGGCCGGTGAAAATCATCGTCGGTCAAGCGGCGGGTAGCGCGTCCGACATCGTCGCGCGCCTGATCGCCCAATTCCTGTTGGAAAAGCTCGGCCAGCAATTCCTCGTCGAGGTGCGGCCGGGCGCCGCCGGCAACATCGCAACCGAAGCCGTCACCCACATGCCGCCCGACGGCTACACACTGCTCTTGGTAAATTCGCAGAACGCGATCAACGTGGCACTCTACGAGAAGCTCAGCTTTGATTTTGTCCGCGACATCGCGCCGGTCGGGAAGGTCGAGAGCGTTCCCCTGGTGATGGAGGTTCACCCCTCGGTGCCGGCCAAGACAATTCCCGAATTCATCGCCTATGCCAAAGCCAATCCCGGCAAGCTGAACATGGCCTCGGCCGGGATCGGCGGCCCGCAGCACATCGCGGGAGAGCTGTTCAAGTACATGGCTGGCGTGGATCTCACCCACATCCCCTACAAGGGATCGACGCCCGCGGTAACCGATCTCGTCGCCGGGCAGGTGCAAGTGATGTTCGACGTTACGCCGACCTCGCTGCCGCACATCAAAGGCGGAAAGCTCCGGCCGCTGGGGGTGACGACGACGGAGCCGCTGTCCTTCCTGCCGGACGTGCCGACGATCGACAGCTTCCTCAAGGGCTACGAGGCGGCCGGCTGGATCGGTTTCGGCGTGCCTAAGGGCACGCCGCCTGAGATTATCGCGACGCTCAACAAGCAGACCAATGCAGCGGTGCTCGATCCGAATATCAAACAGCGGTTCGTCGATCTCGGTGCCGTGGCGGTGCTGCCGAATTCGCCGGACGAGTTTGCCAGGTTCATCGCCGAAAACATCGACAAGTGGACGAAGGTGATCAAGTTCGCGGGTATCAAGCCGCAGTGAGGATGGGAGAAGCGATGCTGCTCTCATCAAGCCGATCCGCAGAGCGGGCGATATGGGGGCTCATCATCGGCCTTCTTCTGTTCGCGGCCTCGCCCGTCCGGGCGCAAGATTATCCGAACCGCACGGTCACCATCGTTGCGCCTTCCGCGCCCGGCGGCATGTACAGCATCCTTGCCCGGCTGATCGGCAGCAAGCTCGAGCGGCTTTATGGCCAAACCTTCGTGATCGAGAACCGGCCGGGGGCGAGCTCGGTCACCGGCGCGGCCTTCGTCGCGCAGGCGGCTCCGGACGGGTACACGCTGATGACCGCGGCCACCACGACGCTGGCGACCAACGTCTCCTTGCACAAAAATCTCCCTTACGATCCGCTGACCGATTTTATGCCGATCGTGCAGATTGCCAGGTCACCCGAGGTTCTGCTGGTCAACGCCGCCCTCCCGGTCCATTCGATCGCCGATCTCATCAAGCTCGCGCGTTCCACCAAGGGAGGACTGTCGTTCGGCTCGGCCGGACCGGGAACGGGCCAGCACCTCAACGGCGAGCTGTTCAAGATGATGCTCGGTATTCCGATGCAACATGTCCCTTACAAAGGAATGCAGCCTGCGCTCAACGATCTCGCCGGCGGCCATATTGCGATGATGACATCGCCCATCCCGCTCGCGCTCCCACTCGCCCATAGTGGCAAGGTGCGCATGCTCGGCGTGACGACGAAAGAACTCGTCGGCGCCATTGCGGATGTGCCGCCGCTCGCCGAGATTGGGGTGCCCGGATACGACGCAGCATCATGGTGGATGCTGGTGGCGCCGGCCAAGACGCCGCGGCCGATCGTCGACAAGCTGCACGCGGACCTGCGCGCGGTTCTACGCGAACCGGACGTGCACGAAGAATTCATTCAGGGCCAGGGGCTGATCCCGGTTGACTCACCTTCGCCGGATGACTTGCGGACGTTCGTGAAAGCCGAGATCGCCCGCCTGGGCGAGATCGTGCGCAAGGCCGGCCTCACGGGCACGCACTGATGGCCAGTTCAGTTGCCCATCACCAGGCCGCCATCGACATTGACTGCCTGGCCGGTCATGTAATCGGAATCGCGGCTGGCAAGAAAGCTCACGACGCCCGCTACGTCCTCGGCCGTTTCCGGCCGGCCGAGCGGGATGACCGAGGTTCGCCGCTTCCACGCTTCCCCGACTTGCCAACCCTCGAGCTTGGTCCATTCGGCGTCGATCTTTCGCCACATCGGCGTGTCGACCGCGCCGGGGCAGATGCAATTGGACGTGATCCGGTAAGGTGCGAGCACCTGCGCCGCCGTGCGCGTGACGCTGACGACGCCCGCTTTGCTGGCAGCATAATGGGGCATGTTGGCGAGGCCGCCCCGATAGGACGCGATCGATGCGGTTTGGATCAATTTTCCGCGCAGCTCCGAACCCGCAATCGGCGTCTGCTCGCGCATGCGCTTGGCTGCAGCTTGCAGCACGAAAAAGACTGCACGGAGATTGACAGCGAGCATGCGGTCCCAGTCATCCTCGCTGAGCTCGAACAGCGGCCGGATTTCGGCAATCCCCGCATTGTTGAGCAGCACGTCGAGCCGGCCCCATCGCTCGTAGGCCGCGTCGACCATCCGCTTGATGTCGCCCGCACGGGTGACGTCCGCCTGGATTGATGCCTGCTTGAGTTCGCCGCCGAGCTGCTTTGCGCCGTCACCGTTGACGTCCGCCAGCAACAATTGCGCGCCCTCGCCTGCCATGCGCCGAGCGCAGGCTGCGCCAATGCCGCTCGCAGCGCCGGTAATGAGCGCATGGATCCCGTCGAGCCGATCAGTCATGCGACCCGTCGCGCTCACGGCTTGTCGATTGCGCCGCCGGCGTCGGCCCAATCCTTGAAGGCGCCGAGATTGTAAACCTGCTCGTAGCCCATGTCCTTGAGCACCTTGCCGCTCAAAGCCGAGCGCCCGCCCGAGGCGCAATACACGATGACGGTTTTGTCCTTGGCAAAATTCTTGTCGTGATAGGGCGATTCCGGATCGGCGCGAAATTCCAACATGCCGCGCGAGACGTTGACCGCACCGGCAACTTTGCCGCTCTTCTCGACTTCCGGGGCGTCGCGCACGTCGACCACGAGCGTGTTGCCCTTGGCGATCATCTCGCGCGCTTGTGCCGACGTGATCCGCGGCACCGCGGCATTGGCGGCTTCCATCATCTGCTTGACGTTCGTCGCCATGGCGTCCTCCTCTTTCACTAGCAACTAGCAGCTCACTTCTCGACAAAGTCAAACCCTCGCCACGGTCCGCACCTCGGGCGGAAAAAGATCCTCCACCGTCATGCGGCCGTGGCTCACGCCCTGGTCGTGCGCGTAGCGGCAAAATGCCTCGATCGTGGGTCGGCTCTCCTCGATGCCATAGGGATAGGGATCGGGCCCGAAGCCAGCCGCGATCTCCTCGGCAATCGCCGCCGCCCAGGGCAGAGGGATGCGCGCGCAGGTGAAGTCGCGCAGCCGGTTGAAGCAGCGGCGTTTGGCCTCTTCGAACATTTTGAACAGGTTCATCGCGATCCAGGGATGCTGTTCGAGCACGGTGCGCCGTATCGCGATCAAATGCATGATCGGAAAAATACCGGTCTTCTTGAAGAAGCGCGCCTCCTCGGCGCGATAGTCCGCGAACAACCGCACGACGCGGTCGTTTTCCGCCTCGGGCGCGCGGGCGGAAATGACGGCATCAATTTCGCCGCTCGCAAGCATAGCCGAGAGGCTGGTGTCGGGGCGCGCCTCGTAGCGGATGCCGGGAGGCAGCTTCAGCGCGACCTTCTCGGTGCGGCCAGGCTCGTTGACGCCGGCCTGCAGCCAGCGAATTTTGCTCAAGTCGACCCCGTACTCCTCCGCCAGAAATCCGCGCACGTAGATGCCCGCGGTCTGCGCCCATTCGGGAATGCCAACCGCACAGCCCTCGAGATGTTTGGCAGTCTTGATGCCGCGATCGGCGCGCACGTAGATCGCGGAATGCCGATGCACGCGCGAGGGAAACACCGGGATCGCAACCATCGGCGCGGGGCCCTGCGAGGTCAGCGAAATGTACTTTCCGAACGATAGCTCAGACACGTCCCATTCGAGGTTCTTGGTGAAGCGAAAGGTGATCTCCTCGATCGAAGGAAAAATGAGCGGGGTGAGCGTGATGCCGTCGGCGCGAACGTTCCCTTGCGCGATCTCGCGCACGTGCTCGTAATCGACGACCGCGAGCGTGAGGTGGACCGAGGCGATGCCGCTCGGCTCGACTTGGACGTTCAACGCGGCGCCGCGCGATGCCGCGGCCGGCGCGTCCGATCGCCCCCGATCAAGCAGCCTGCGCAAACGCCCCCACGACGCCATTGCTGTTATTCGGCGGCCGCGATCTGGGCGCGGTTGGTGTCAAAACCGGCCTCGGAGCCCAGCACTGCGGCAGGATGCTTGAGGTCTTCCTGCCACAGCAATGACTCCATGTAGATGTTGAGCGGCTGATCTTGCACGGTGAGCTCGTAGACAGGCTCATCGTACGAAGCATGGTTGTGTACGCCCCATCCGGGCGCGGAAAGCATCAGATCCCCCGCTTTCCATTCGTACACCTTGCCTTCCACGGTGCTGCGCCCGCGCCCATGGAAATAGTAGTTGATGGCGGCTGAGCTGTGCCGGTGCGGGCGATCGACGATCTTCGGCGGCCGAATGGTGATGGTGGCGAAGAACGAGGGTGTGCAGCCGTTCGTGCGTCCGGTCATTGGATTGTACATCATATACAAGCGGCGGCCGATATAGCTCTTTCCGAGCGACTCCAATTTGTCGAGATGCTTTTTCACCTGCGGCCAGGGCCAATGCAGCACATTCGACCCGACCGTGGGCGGGTTGATCAACATTTCGTAGGGCATCAGTTGCGACCCGTTGTCGAGCCGCACCATACCGTACGGGCTCTTGCGGCGCGGGTCCTCGCGCTCCTCACCGGCGTTTGCGTGTTCCGGCTCCGCCGCCGACTTTGGATTTTCTTCGACGATGTGGATGTTGAGCATTTCGAGCAGTGGCGCGTTGGAATAAGTGAGCCGCACCTGAAGGTCGTCGCCTTCGTTGCGGTGTCTATAGGTCCGGAACGAGGGTATGTTCCAGACGTCGTACTTCCCGTAGCGCACTTGCGTGTGGCCGATCTCCGCACAACCGGAACCCCTGATGCAGAAGTTCACTTGCGTCGAGTTGTGCCGTATCGGCGCCGTGACTTCTCCGGGCTTGAGCACGCTCAGTACGACGCCGATGCCGGGGGTGAAGCCGTTGCCCGGCGCGCTCGCGCGCGGATGGCTGATCATCGTTTCGCGCCGCCCATTGGCCGGGCGCGCAAGCAAGGCCAAGCGCTCGACCTCAGCGTCGATTTGTTCGCCGGTGATGATGACCGGCTCCCAGAGATCGAGCGACAGTGACGCGGCCGCGCCGCTGATGTCGCGAAGAATGGCTTGGGTCATGCTGCAGACTCCTGTCTCGAAGCAGTGGAAATCCGAGGGACGCCGAATCCTGGATCCGGCATGGTGCGGCCGATGCCGGATGCTTCCGCGCGCCGGACGATCTCGATCCCGAGCGACACGTCGGAAACCCCCATTCCCATCGGCTTGAACAGCGACACGTCCGTGGTCCCCGGGCGCGGCTTGCCGGCGGCGACGATCGCCGAGATCGGCTGCACGCGCGTCCAGTCGCCGCCGCACTTGCCGTCGTACCAATCGATAAACTCGGCGCTGAGCTGACGGGTTCCCGGCAGCGTATCGACAGCGACCAGCGTCGCGCGCGGAAACAGATCCTGCGCGAATTCCCTGCGCTCCTTGGTGATGGCCCCGGCCGCGTTCACGTGCGCGCCGCGCGCGACCATGGACGAGGTGAGCACTGGCTCCCGGGCGCGGGTGATCAAGGTAATGATGGATGCGCTGTCGGCCGCATGCGCCGCGTCGTCCGCCACTCTGATTTCGGTACCGGGAAAAGTGCTTCGCAGCTTGTCTGCGAAAGCGGTGCACTTTGCGGGCGTAGGACTGAAGACGCGGACGCGCCGCAACGGGCGAACTGCCGCCACCGCCGCGACCTGCGTCAGCGCCTGCTTGCCGCTGCCAATGATAGCGAAATCATCGGCGTCGCGATCGCTCATCCATTGGGTGGCGATGGCCGACATGGCGCCGGTTCGCATCTGTCCCAGCGCGCGCGCCTCGATGATGGCCCAGAGCTTGGCGCTGATTGCATTCCACAAGATGAGCAGCGGCGTAGACCCCCCTTCTGGCGTGTTCCCCCAGGTCTTGGTTCCAAACACGCTGGCGCCTTCGAAAACCGCGCCGACCGCGTGCATGTTGCTGCTCTTGCCCCAGTGCGCCGCGGTTTTCTCCATGTTGCGCGCCGACCCCGCCGCCTCCTCGCGCAGGCCGCGCGTCAGTGCGTCGATCGCGTCGCCCAGGTCCATCAACTGAACGACGTCTGACTCGGTAATCCAGCGGGGGGCGCTCAATGCTGCCTCTCCGAATGCGGGGACTTGTCCTGGCGGGTGCAGCGTCGGCCAAGATCAAGCCCGTCAGCTAGCCCGCGGAGCATAGTCGTTATTGCATTTCTGCACCATGTCGCACGCGGGAACTCGCGATGATCTCTTGCCTCTCCCGCGCCATCATAGCGCGTAAAGATACTTGCGGGAACATCCGCGCTCGTTGCGTGACGCGAACGGCGCAAAACGATAGTGTCAGCAAAACGATAGTGTCAGAAGGTAAGACTTTTACCGGCGAACCCGATGGCAATGTCGAGCAACGCGGCTGAACCTAAAATGAACGAAGCGACTCCGAGCGTTGCTAAGCCGCGCGAGCAACCGCCGGGGAAAAAGCAGTCCGTGGACAAACAACCGCGCCCGGATCGGGCTCCCTCCATCATCGTCGGCTGTGTGATTTTCGCGATCGCCGGCCTGTCTATCTGGTTTCTGGTGCGACCCCAACCGCTGCTCGTGCAGGGCGAGGTGGACGCGACGCGGTTCGACATCGCGGCGCGAGTGGACGGGCGCGTTGGAGAGATTCCGGTCGAGCGCGGTCAGGACGTCGCGGCCGGGGCGGTGCTGGTCAAGATCGATAACCCCGAGACGATTGCCAAGCACAAGCAGGCGGTGGCCGCCAAGCTCGTGGCCGAAGCGCAGCTCGCGAACATCAATGCCGGTACGCGCGCCGAGGTGATCGCCGCGCGCAAGGCGGCGCTCGAGCGCGCGCAAGCGAGTGTGGTTCTGGCACAGAAGACCTATGACCGCGTTAGCCAGCTGGCCGAGCACGGCAATGCCCCGCAGGCCCGCCTCGACCAGGCGACCGACTCCCTGCACGAAAGCCAGCGCGCCGTGGATCAGGCCCAATCCGCCTATGAGCAGGCGGTCAACGGATACACGAAAGAGGAGCACGAGATCGCCGTCGCCAACGTGCAAAAGGCGGTTGCCGACATCGAGGCGGTGCAGTCGATCATCGACCAGATGGTGGTTTACGCGCCGGTGGCCTCGCAGGTTTACAAACGCAACGTGGAGCCGGGCGAATACGTCTCGCCGGGCGTGCCGCTGGTGACGCTGATCGATCTCAACGACCTATGGGTCCACTTCGACCTGCGCGAGGATCTCGTCAGGACCCTCAAACTCGGCGATCGCTTCGAGGTGCGCATTCCTGCATTGAGCGATCGACGCATCACTGTCGAGGTCAAGCTGATCGCCACTAAGGGCGAATATGCGAGCTGGCGCGCGACCCGCGCCACCGGCGATTTCGATCTGAGGACGTTTTCGATCCGCGCTTATCCCGTCGAAAAGGTACCGGAGCTGCGACCCGGCATGAGCGCGTATGTTGACTGGCAGCAGCGTCGATGAAACCGGCGCCCAAGCCCGGCTTCTGGCTCGTCGTCAGGCGTGAATGGCGATGGCTGCTGCACGATCGCGCAGCGCGCATACTCATCTTTGCTGTGCCGTTGTTTGCCTTCGCAGTGCTGACCGGAGTGTTCAGTCATCCGGTCATCCGGGAGCTTGGCGTTGTTGTCGTCGACGCGGACCGATCCGACACGTCGCGGATTTTCATCGAACAGGTGGCTGCGTCTCCCAATCTCGACATCGTCGAGCGTTCCGGCGATCTCGCGTCCGCCGCCCGCGCAATCCGCGGCGGCGAGGCCATTGCCGGCGTCTACATTCCCGCCAATTTCGAGCGCGACCTGAAGGCCGGGCGGCGTCCGCAAGTCGTCGCCTTCTATAATCAGCAATTCCTGACCGCTGCGGGCATTGCGTCCTCAGGGCTGAGCGACAGTCTCGCGGCCGCCGTTGACAGCGCGGCGGCCGCGGCGCGCGGCGCGCCGCAAGCCTCGCGCATCGGCTCGCTCGTCGTCGAGACGATCATGCTGGTCAATCCGGAGCGCAACTACGCACAGTTCCTGCTGCGGGCGTTATTGCCGATGGTGCTCCACGTGGTGACAGCGCTCGCCGCCGGCTACGCAGTGGGCTCCGAATTCCACCGCCGCAGCATGCGCAGCTGGCTTGCATGCGCGGGCGGCAATCCAATCATTGCACTCACCGGCAAGCTCGCGCCGCTGTTTGCCATCTTCTTCGTCATCATGCTGCTGGTGCCGCTCATTCTGGAGGGATTGCTCGGGATCTCCTTCAGAGGCAATGCGCCGATGATGGTCGTCGCGGCAACGCTGCTGATCGTCGGCTATCTCGCCCTGGGAGCGCTGATGCAGCTTCTGGTCCGCGATCTCGCGACCGGTCTAGGTCTCACCGGTCTCATTGTCTCGCCCGCATTCGGCTATGCCGGCGTCGGATTTCCCGTTCTCGGCATGAACGCATTCGCGCTGGCCTGGGGCGCGCTTCTGCCGCTGCGCTGGTACATGGCGGTGCTGCTCGGTCAGGCGGCTCGCGGGCTGCCGGTCTATGATTCCGCGCGCCCTTTCGCGGCGTTGGCAGCGCTCGCCGTGCTGTACACGTTACTCGCGTTTCTACGCCTGCGCGCGATCGCAGCAAGCACGCCGCGTGCAGCGCCCGAAGCGGAGCCGGCGGCTGCTTCCGCCGCGCTGCGCGGGGTGACCGGAGCTTTTGCCGCCGAGTGGCGGCGCGTACTCGCGATCCGCGGGGCGTTCCTGCTGCTGGTGGTGGCACCGATCGTCTATGGCGTCTATTACCCGCAGCCCTATCTCAACCAGATCCTGCGCAAGATTCCGATCGCGGTCGTCGATAACGACCTGAGCGAACTCAGCCGCAGCATCGTGCAGACGCTTGACGCCAGCGGCGCGGTCAGCGTGGCCGTGCAAGCCGACATGCTCGCCGAAGCGCACGCGGCGCTCGACCGCGGCGAGGCTTTCGCCGTGGTCGCCATCCCGCCCGGGGCGGAGCGCGATATGCTCAAGGGTACGAGCGTCCACCTTCCGATCTTTGCCGACGCCACTTATCTGTTCCTTTACCGATCGATGGCGAATGGAATCGTCGTCGCCATCGATACGCTAACCTCGGAACTTGCCGCCGGCGGCGCGCGCACGGACGGCAGCCTCGTCAAGGCCGCGCTCGCCTCGGCGAGTCCGGCCGAAATCCTGCTGCAGCCGATCTTCAATCCGGTCGGCGCTTACGCGAGTTATATCGTGCCGGCGGCCTTCGTGCTGATCCTGCACCAGATGCTCCTGATCGGCGCATCCATGCTGACCGTGATTGCGCTGGCACAGCCTGGCGGCGGCGCGTTTGCGACCGTTCTCGGCCGTGGCATCGCGCACCTGACGATCTTTTTGCCCGCGCTGGCGCTCTACTTCATCGTGCTGCCGCGCTTATACGGCTTCTCTACGCTGGGCCATCCGCTGCAACTCTTCGCGCTCGCGTCCGTCTTCGTTCTGGCGACCAGCTTCATGGCGCAGGCTGCGGGTGCCTGGTTCAAGCATCCCGAGACTCCGACGCTTATTTTTCTCGGCACGAGCCTTCCGCAGCTGTTCCTGACCGGATTTTCCTGGCCGCGGGAAGCGATTCCAAAGCCCGTCCTCGCTGTCGGCTACATATTCCCCTCTGATCTCGCAATCGATGGCATCGTCCGCATCGATCAGCTGGGCGCAAGCCTGTGGGAAGTGGCGCGCGACTGGCGCGGCCTGTGGGCGCTTGCCATCATCTACTTCGCGCTCGCGGTGCTGTCGGCGTTTTTGGTGAAGCGGAGGCAGGCGCATGCTTAGCCGCAGGTCCGGCGGTATCGCCGCATTCGGTCTCATCATCCTCGCGGCCGGGGTGGGCGGATATATCTTGTGGCGCCACGAAGCACCCGCGCCCATCGTCGGCGTCGTGCGCGCGACCGAGGTCCGCGTCGCGCCCGAGGTGGGCGGCCAGCTCACCGCCATCAAGGTCGAGAAGGGCGCCCGCGTTCGTGCGGGCGACATCGTCGCCGAGCTCAATGCGTTGGAGCTGACCGCGGCGGTGACGCAGGCGCGCGCCGAACTTGCCGCCGCATCCGCTTCCCGCGACCACATCTATGCCGGCGTGCGCGATGAAGAGATCGCCGCGCTTGCCTCGGAGATCGAGAAGGCAAAGTCTCGGCTCGCTTATGCACAATCGCAGCTCGACCGCGCCGCCTACCTCGCGCGCAGCCAAACCGCCACGCAGCAGACGCTCGACCAGACGCAGAACGACCTCGCGAGCGCGAGCGCCGACGTCGCCGAGGCGGAAGCCAACCACGCCGCGGCGCAGGCCGGCCCGACCAAGGAGGAGCGCGGCATCGCCGACGCGCGGGTGGAGGCCGCCGCGGCCGCGCTTGCCGTTCTCGAGCGCCGCCTGGATAAGACAATTCTGCGCGCGCCCGACGACGGCGTTGTCAGCGTCATCGTCGCCGAGGTCGGCGAGAACGTGCGCGCCGGCCAGCCGGTCTTGGTCATCGAAGAAACCGGCAAGCAATGGTTGTCCTTCAACGTGCGTGAAGATTTCCTGCACGGCATCAGGGTGGGAATGACGGTCGACGTGAGGAGGACGGGCGCGAGCGAAGCGATCCCGGCGCTCGTCACGGAGATCCTGCCGCTCGGGCCCTTCGCAACCTGGCAGGCGGAGCGCGCGGTCGGCGACCACGACCGCAATACGGTGCGCCTGCGCCTCGATCCGCAGCGCGATGCGAGCAAATTTGAGCCTGGCATGACAGTGTGGCTCAATCGTTGAGCGGGCGCTGTTTCCGTGAAGTGCTGGCGTTTTGGCGACGGCGGTGTAGTATTCGACTCGCAGAGCTTTCCTGGCGCACCATCTGGGGGGCACGCCGATCATGCCTGCTGTTCAATCTTCCGCTGCTGACGTTTCGCCCGAAGTCGCTGATCAAGCCGATGAAGCCGCGCTCACCGAGGTCATGCGCGTCGTGCCGCTCGGAGCCGGTGTCGTGGCCAGCGTTGCCGTGGCCTTGCTGGTGATCGGCTATCTGGCGATCTATCTGCTCGTCTTCCTCCCGCGCGGCGGGGTGGGCTAGCCCGTGAGCGAGCAAGCAGCGGAAGGACACGAGCGGCGAGTTCTCGGCACCGAACTGCTGTGGGCGTTCGGCGTCGGGGTGCTCGTTGCTGCGATCCTCGGCATGATCGTGTTCACCGCCCTGACCAGAGACATCAATCCACCCAGCAACGTGGAGCATATCGATCCCAAGACGTTGCATCTGTCGGGCGAGTTCGCCGAACAAAATCTAGGAACGACGGTCGCGCCGGACGGCGGCGTCACTGTGCGGGTCATCGCCACGCAATTCATGTTCGTTCCCCGTTGCATTGCGGTTCCGCGCGGGCGCCGCGTCACATTGCGCTTCGCCGCACCAGACGTCGTTCACGGTCTCCTCATCACCGGGACCAACGTGAACACCATGGTAGTGCCCGGCTTTGTCGCACAGGTGTACACCGAATTCACCCAATCCGGAGACCTGCTCATGCCTTGTCATGAGTATTGCGGGCTCGGCCACAGCGACATGTGGGCCAACGTGCAGGTCGTGCCGGAAAACGAGTTCAAGCCGGATCGGGACGGGAGAGTCGCCTGTGCGCAACGTTGAGCGGCTTTGTCGTGCGCATTTTTGGGTCGCGTTCGGCGCATTTCTGATCGCCGCCTTCCTTGGCACTTGGCAGATGTGGGTGCGCAGCCCATTGGGCGCCAATATCGGCACGCCGGGACAGTATTTCATTTCAGTCACCGCGCACGGCGTCTCCATGGCCTATGTGATGACCACTTTCTTCATCATGGGCTTCGGCTATTTCGTCGCCGTGACTGCGCTCGCCCGCCCGCTCCCAGGCAAAGCTTGGGGGTGGCTCGGCTTCTGGATGGGATTCATCGGCGTGTTCATGGCGCTGATCCCAATTCTCATGGGCGAGGCCTCGGTGCTCTATACGTTTTATCCTCCGCTCACCGGCAGCCCCTGGTTCTATATCGGGCTCGTGCTCGTGGTGGCCGGTTCCTGGATCTGGTGCGTCCTCATGCTCGTCGCGATGGCTGCGTGGAAGCGCGCAAATCCGGGGCGGCCCGTGCCGCTAGCGATGTTCGCGACCGTAGCAAATGCGGTGTTGTGGCTTTGGACAACTGTTGGCGTGGCGGCCGAACTGCTGTTTCAAGTCATCCCTGCGGCATTGGGATTGGTGCAAACAATCGATGCAGGGTTGGCGCGGACACTGTTTTCGTGGACGCTGCATGCGATTGTCTATTTCTGGCTCATCCCGGCTTACATCGCATTCTATACGATGCTGCCGCGCGCGGCGGGCGGACGCCTCTACAGCGATACCCTGGGCCGCGTCACCTTCATTCTATTGTTGCTCTACAGTCTGCCCGTCGGAATGCATCACCTGCTAATGGATCCCGAGCATGGCAATGGCTGGAAATTCATTCAGGTGCTGCTCACGGCGTTTGTGGCTGTACCCACGCTGCTGACGATCTTCACCATCACCGCATCGCTGGAAATTGCGGGACGCCTGCGCGGCGGGCGTGGCGTTTTCGGCTGGATCGCGGCGCTGCCGTGGGAACGGCCGATCGTGCTGGCAACCGGCCTTTCCTTCGTGATGCTTGGCTTCGGCGGTTTCGGCGGGCTCATCAACATGGGCTACGGCATGAACGCGATGGTGCACAACACCTCGTGGATAACGGCGCACTTTCATCTGATCTTCGGCGGCTCCGCCGTCATCATGTATTTCGCAATCGCCTACGAGATCTGGCCACGCCTCACCGGCCACGCCCACGACTCAACCCTGCCGCTTCGGGTCCAGCTGTGGCTATGGTTCATCGGCATGATGGTGATGACCTTGCCATGGCACTGGTTGGGCTTGCAGGGCCAATGGCGGCGGGTCGCCAATTTCAACTATGCCGATCCGATCATCGCCGGCTGGGGGCCGCTGGTGATCGTGTCGCTTGCCGGCGGTTTGGTGCTGCTCGCATCCGCGCTTCTGTTCGTGCGCAATCTCGCCGTCCTTCACCGCAGCACATTGCCCGCCTTGCAGCAGCCGCTCTACGCGCTGGCCGTTGACCCGCCGCGGCGCGTTCCGGCTGCACTCAACGGATTTGCGCTCTGGAACGTACTGGTTCTTGTGCTGATGCTGCTGGCCTACGGATACCCGATCGCACAGTTTGCGCTCGCGCCGTCGCCCACCGCGATGGTGCATCGGATGTATTAAGACAAGCGCGATGACGCACGCATCGAGCTCCGACCCTCATGCTTCCGATCGGCCGTGGCGGCTTTGGGCCACCGTCGCCGTGTTCGCAATCGCGCTCAGTGGCGTTCTTCTGGGCGTGCTGATCATCCCCGTGGTCCAGGGACGGAGCGACGGAATCGATGCCTATACCGCCATCTGCCGGGCGCTTGGCATCTTGCCGGGATCGCCGGCGCGCCAGCAGATCCCCGACCGCACGCCGCCGACGCCGGTTTCCAAAGTGGTCTGGACCCCGGACCTCTTGCAGATTCTCGCCAATGCCAAACCGGAACGGGGCGCTGCCAAAGCACAAGAGGTCTGCGTCGCTTGTCACGGTGAGCAGGGCGTGTCGCGGGCTCCTGAATATCCGAACCTTGCCGGTCAATCTGGTGCGGCAATCTACAAGCAGCTCAATGACTATAGAACAGGCAGCCGAACACATCCGTTGATGACGGACATCGCGAAGGCTCTCGATGAAGCCACGCTCGCCGACATTGCCGCGTATTACGCGGCTCAGCCGAAGCGCAACCCAAATCCAACGACACTCGCGGAATCGCCTGCAGCCATCGTGCGCCTGGTCGAACTCGGCGATCCCAGCCGCAATATCCCGCCCTGCGCGTCATGCCATCGGCCGGGCTCCGGTGGTCCGATCGAGACGCCCATTCTTGCCGAGCAAGGGAAAGACTACATTGTCTTGCAATTGAAGGAATATGCCGCAGGTCATCGCCGCAACGACGTTTATGGGCGCATGCGAACAATCGCCGCAAAACTCACACCGGCCGAGATCGATGGGCTGGGGGTGTATTATCGAGCGGGTTTCAGATAGTTCGACGCTCGCCGCTTTGTTAGTCGCTGGCCGCGCTCGATATACATCGGATTCTGGTTCGTGACGCCGGCGTGAATGCTGCCGAATAAGTGCAAGCGGCCGAATAGTCGCATTCACATAAGACGACGGAGATCCAAGGGAGGAAGCCATGTTCATCCCGCGCCTGCGCATTGGCTGGCAAGTGCTCGTCGCGCTGAGTTTAGCTTCATTCGCGGCAGCGCCCGCGCAGGCCGCCGATCCGATGAAGGTCGGCGTGAGTTTGGCGCTCACCGGCGGCGTCGCTGTAAACGGCAAGCAGATCCTGATGGCGCTGGAATTTTGGCGCGACGACGTCAACGCCAAAGGCGGGCTGCTCGGACGGCCGGTCGAGCTCGTCTATTACGACGATCAGAGCAATCCGAGCACCGTGCCGGCGCTCTATACAAAGCTCATCACCGTCGACAAGGTCGACCTGCTGCTCGGGCCATATGCGACCAATATGGTTGCGCCGGCGATGCCGGTGATCATGCAGAACAACAAGACCACGATCAGCTTCCTGGCGATCGGCATCAACCAGCACTTCAACTATCCGAAGTACTTTTCCATGGTCCCGGTTGGGCCGAAGGGACCGGGTGCGTTCTCGGACGGCTTCTTCGAGCTCGCGGCGGCACAGTCACCCAAGCCGCAGACCGTGGAGATCGTGTCCGCCGACGCAGAGTTCGCCAAGACCGCCGCCGACGCCGCGCGCGATAACGCCAAGGCGCTCGGCTTCAACGTCGCTTACGAGCGGTCGTATCCACCGCCGACCACCGATTTTCTGCCGGTCATGCGCGCCGTGCAGGCCGCGAACGCCGACATCGTGTATGTTGCCGCCTATCCGCCGGACACGGTCGGCATCATTCGCGCAGCGAATGAAATCAATCTCGTGCCAAAAATGTTCGGCGGCGCCATGATCGGCCTGCTGGTGACGCCGATCAAGGTCCAGCTCGGCCCGCTCGCCAACGGTCTCGTCATCGGCGAAAGCTTTGTGCGCGCGCCGCCGTTCGAATTCTCCGGCGTCGCCGATCTGTTCAACCGCTACCAGGCCAAAGCGGCCGGCCAAGGCGTCGATCCGCTCGGCTACGGCTTCGTGCCGTTCGGCTATGCGGCGGGGCAGGTGCTCGCTCAGGCGGTGGAAGCAACCAAGAACACCAATGATGACAAGCTCGCCGCCTACATCCACGCCAACACGTTCAAGACAGTCGTCGGGGACATTGCATTCGGCATGGACGGTGAGTGGGCTAAATCGCGGCAACTCTTCACGCAATTTCAGAACATCGCCCCGAACGATCTCGAGCAATTCCGTGCCGGCACCAAACAGGTGATCCTGTTGCCGGCCGAGTACAAGACCGGCAGCATGATCTATCCGTACGCCGAAGCGCGGAAGAAGTAGATCAGAGGAAACGCAATCGCCTCGTGATCCCCCGCCAGAAGCGTACGGGATATGGCCCCTCACACGTCCATTCGACGCGTTCGATGGCTTTGCGGGAATTCTCCAGCGAAATTCGGTTATATGGCGCTTGAACATGCAAGCCCTGAACCGAGATCGCGCTTCCCGCTTTCATTGCATCGAGGGCAGCAGAGGGAAGCGCTTCGGCACGGCTCGACAACGGAAGCGGCGATTTGAGCGATGCCGGGAGCGAAACGGAGAAGCTCTGTTCATCAACGGTGAGCTTGATGTCACCGTGAATATCCGGTCCCGGCGCCGAGACATACAGGCTCAGCGGCGAGCCGGGCCGATCGCAGCGGATGACAATGCAGAACCAGTCGCCGGGATTCTGCGCATCGTCGGCGCATCCTTGGACGGCGCGGTTTTGTTCGCCGGGAAATTTCGCCGACGTCCAAGAGGTTGCGTCCGAGGTCGCGACCCCAGCAAGGCTCATACATCCGGTGAGCAGACTCAACAGCGGAAATCGCATCTGACAATCTCCAGCTCGAACTGTTCGGGCGCGAGGCACACTGCCACCGCGGAATTATCAAACTGTTAAGCGGTAGGATGGGGTTGAGCGGGCGCTTGCGCGCGAAACCCATCGGTTTCGCTGGGCATTGATGGGTTTCGCTTTCGCTCAACCCATCCTACTGCTACGGCCATGAAGATCGCGACCTTCAACATCAACAACATCAACAAGCGATTCGCCAATCTCCTCGCATGGCTGCGCAGCGCCAAGCCCGACGTGGTCGCGCTGCAGGAGCTCAAGGCAGCGGATGCGGAGTTTCCCAAAGCCGCGCTCGAGAAGGCCGGTTATGGCGCGGTTTGGCGGGGCGAAAAGTCGTGGAACGGCGTCGCCATCCTTGCCCGCGGCTGCGAGCCCATTCTCACGCGCACGCATCTGCCCGGAGAAGGCGCCGACGCCCAGAGCCGATATATCGAGGCGGCCGTGTGCGGCGTGCTGATCACCTCGCTTTACGCGCCGAACGGCAATCCGCAGCCCGGCCCCAAATTCGCGCACAAGCTCGCTTGGATGCGGCGGCTTGCGGCGCATGCCGCGGATCTTTACGGCGCAGGAATTCCGGTAGTGCTTGCCGGCGATTACAACGTCGTGCCGACGGATCGCGATATCTATCCGACGAAATCCTATGCCAACGACGCCCTGCTCCAGCCGCAAAGCCGCGCGTTGTTTCAACGCATTCTCGATCACGGCTGGACCGACGCCATCCGCACGCGGCATCCGGACGCGCCGATGTACACGTTCTGGGACTATATGCGAAACCGATGGGCGCGGGACGCAGGACTGCGTATCGACCACTTGTTGCTGAGCGCGCAAGCCGCGGAGCGGCTGCTCGACGCCGGCGTCGATCGTGGCATCCGAGCGCGAGAAGGCGCCAGCGATCACGCACCGGCCTGGGTGGTGCTCAGCGATGAGGCAAAGGCTCGACGAACTTCTCGCGGTTCCACGCGGAAGAGCGCGCCGGTCAGGCGTAAGGCGCTGGTGCCGACGGGCAGGCCATTACTGGTGATCGATGGCGATTCTTTCGCGCACCGCGCCTACCACGCCTTGCCGAAAACGATTCTGCGACGCGGCGGCCGGCCCGCCGGCGCGATCCTCGGCTTTGCAAATATGCTGCTGAAATTCTACCGGACGGAGCAGCCGCGCGCCGTGCTGGTCGGTTGGGACACGTTGGACGCGCCGACCTATCGCCAAGAGAAATTTCCCGCCTATCAGAGCGGCCGCAAATTCGACGATGCATTGCTCGAGCAACTCGACGAATTGCCGCAATTCGTCGCCGCGTGCGGCTTTGCCAATGCCAAGGCCCCCGGTTATGAGGCCGACGACTTCCTCGCCGCAGCGGTTGCCGCCGAGGAGCGGCGCGGCGGCACCGTGCTCGTCGCCAGCGGGGATCGGGACACCTTCCAGCTTGCATCGGCCCGCACCACGATCCTTTATCCCGTGCGTGCCGGCGAGGTGGCGCGGATCGACCCGGCCGAGGTTCGCGCGCGCTACGGCGTCGATCCGGAGCAGGTTGCAGATTTCATCGCGCTACGCGGCGACCCCTCCGACAAGCTGCCCGGGGTCGCAGGCCTGGGCGCGGCGGGAGCAGCCCAGGTCTTGCGCACCTACTGCACGCTGGAGAACGCGCTCAAGGCCGGCCGCTTTTCCGCGTATGCCGACCGGTTGCGGCTGTTCCGGTCGATCGCCACCATGGACCGCAAGGCTCGATTGCCGCGCCTTGCCGACCGGACCCCAACGTGGGCCAAGGCGGCGGCGCTGGCCCGAGGATGGGAGCTCAACCAGCTGGCCAGTCGCCTCGAGGAGCTTGCCGGCGCCGCCCAGCGCGCGAGCGGCTAACGCGTCGGTCCTGGCCGGGTTCAGGTCGCAGATTCCGTGAGCCCCGCCTTGGCCGACCCCATTTTGATACGTTAACCCTTCAAAATCCCAAGCGAAATTTTTTGGACGCCTTTGAACCCCACTGCCCCCTCGGCCGACTAATCCGCACAAGGGGAAAAGGGGGCAATCATGAACGCATTGTGCCGTTTTGCGACCGCCGTGGCCGTCGTCGTTGCCGCGAGCACGTTTGCCACGCAAGCATCCGCCAATCCGTTCGCCTGGCTCGGCCTCGGCTATACCTCGACCGACAACGGTAACCAGGTGCGCGCCGACCTGCGGCGGGCGACAGTCAATTATCCGAGCAACGAGGCGCCGGGCACGGTCATCGTCGATACCCAGAACACGTACCTTTATTACGTCCTCGGTGGCGGCAAGGCGATCCGCTACGGCATCGGCGTCGGCCGCGAGGGCTTCACCTGGTCCGGCGTGAAAACCGTCGAGCGCAAGGCCGAGTGGCCGGATTGGACTCCGCCCCCGGAAATGATCGCGCGGTCGCCTTATCTCCCGCGCTTCATGGCTGGGGGCGTGACCAATCCGCTCGGCGCGCGGGCCATGTATCTCAGCGGCACCTTCTACCGCATCCACGGCACCAACGCGCCCTCGACCATCGGCAGCCGCGCGACCGCCGGATGCATCCGCATGGCGAATGAAGACGTGATCGACCTCTATGACCGCGTCAACGTCGGCGCCAAGGTCGTGGTGCTGCCAGCCGCCGAGCGTCACGCCACGGGCTGGTTCAACACATTCCGTTAAAGCGACGCGCGACATCAGCTGACATCTGCTGTCCCCGCCTTGCGCGGGGATGGCTATTTGTGAGAGCTGACGACTCGGATCGAGTATTACTCCGCGCCAGGCACCCGTGATCTGTCGAGCGGTTTGTCTCCGGCATCGGCCGGTCTCGCCCCTGGCCAGCGGCGGTCGATCGCCTTCTCGAATGGGCCGCCAAAAATCAGAATGACAAAAACGAGGGCGACACCCAAGACGACGATCTGCCATTCGGCGATCGCGCAAGCCGCGCCCAGACACGCAGTCACCCACACGCAAGCTGCCGTCGTCAGGCCGTGCACGCGATGGTGGCCGCCATCTCTGACAATGACGCCGGCACCGAGAAAGCCGACGCCGGTGACGATCCCCTGGATGACGCGGCTTGCGTCGGTGCCGGTCACCGCGTGGATCGATAAAACGGCGAGCGCCGAGCCCAGGCAGACGAGGCCAAGCGTGCGTACGCCGGTCGGCTTGCCGTGCAGATCGCGATTGAGGCCGAGCACGACCCCGGCGAGCGTCGCAGCGGCGAGCCGCAGCGCGATTTCGAGAGTGTCCATGGCGTACAATTTAGCGGCAGCAGACGCGGAGCAAAAGGTGTGCCCCGCGGTCAGCTCGCGGGCTTCTCGAAGTTGAACGTGAATGCGATGCGATTGCCATGGCAGGCCTTCTCTCGAAAGCCGACCGAGCAAGCCAGTCGTGCCACCGTTTGGCGGGACTGAAAGTGCGGATCAAAAATGACTTCGGTCACCGATAATATGCCGCCTGGCTTGAGGGCAGCGAAAATCTCCCGCAGGGCGGCTTGCCGATCTGGAATTTCGCCGAGTACCGTCACGAGCAGCGCCCGGTCAAAGCGATTGCTGCCGAGTTTACCCTCGCCGGCGCCAGCCCGGAGAAACTGAATATTGGTGAGGCTTGCGGCCTGCGCTTTGTCTTGCGCGCGCTGCAGCATAGGCCCTTGCATATCCATGGCCACGACCTCGCCCCGTGGTCCGACCTTTCTGGCGATCGGGATGGTCAGCCGGCCGGGACCGCAGCCGACATCGAGCACGGCCATGCCCACTTGGAGATCTAAGCGCTCGACGATGACCGCGGCCCGGTTGGTTTTGGTGAAGGGATTATCCAGCTCCACCAGCCAGCCCAACCATGCCGGGCGGGGGACCGAACGGCCTCGGGACGCGACGCGCCATATGATGGCGACGACCACGATGGCGCCGAGCAAGACGAGAAGGACGTAAGCGAACGTTGTCATCTAGGCCCATCGTGTCGCTCAGAGACTTGCGCTCACTCCGCCTTTGCGCCGGAGAACTTCACCACCTTGGCCCATTTCTCGGTTTCCTCGGCGATGAAAGCGCCGAACTCGGCGGGTGCGCCGGTCAGCATCATCCCCCCGAGCTCGGTGAGCCTCGTCTTGAGCTTGGGATCGGCAAGGCCCGCATTGATCTCATTGTTGAGTCTGTCGATGATCTCCGCCGGTGTGTTCTTCGGCGCGCCGACTCCGTACCAGGTGCTCGCCTCGTAGCCGGGAACGAAATCGCCGACGGTCGGCAGGTCGGGAAGCGCCTCCGAGCGATTCGCGGTCGTCACCGCCAGTGCCCGCAGCTGGCCAGATTTGACATAGCCGATCGAAGACGGCATCGGATCGAAGCCGATCTGCACCTGTCCGCCAAGGAGATCGGTGAGCATCGGCCCTGCGCCGCGATAGGGCACGTGCAGCATGTCGACGCCAGTCATCATCTTGAAGAGCTCGCCGGAGACGTGCAGCGTCGTCCCGATCCCGCCCGAGCCCATGTTGATCCTGCCGGAATTGGCCTTGGCATAGGCGATGAACTCGGCAACCGTCTTCGCCGGGACCGACGGGTGCACCTCCATGATCAGCGGCACGCGGATGATGCCGGCTACCGGGACGATATCGCGGATGAAATTGAAATTGAGCTTCTCGTAGAGCGTGGCGTTGATCGCGTTGGTGGCGCCCATGAGGAGCAGCGTGTAGCCGTCCGGCGCCGCATTGATCGTCGCCTCGACCGCGAGGTTGCTGCCCGCACCCGCTCGGTTCTCGATGACGATTTGCTGACCGAGCCGGTGCGACAGCCATTGCGCCATTACGCGCGCGGTGATGTCAGTCGGACCGCCGGCCGGAAAGCCGACGATCAAGCGGATCGGCCGCGAGGGATAGCCTTGCGCCGTCGCTCTCCGCGATAGGGGGAGCGCGGCAGCCCCTGCGGCGAGATACAGAAATCGACGGCGGGAAAATTTCATAATGGCTAATGGGCCTGCTTTCGCGGGGATCAAGAGCGGCTGAGCGTACGGCGATTTCGCGGGCGGACAAACGTCACCGGCAATCCTACTCCGCCTTGACGTTGGCTACGCGGATCACCTTGCCCCATTTTTCGGTTTCATCCGCAATCAGCTTGGCGAACTCGGAGCTCGACAGCGCAAGTGGCGTGTCGCCGAGTTCGGCAATGCGCCGCATGATCCTGGCATCGGCCAGCGCGAGGATGATTTCCTGGTTGAGCTTGCCGACGATTTCGTGGGGCGTGTTGTGGGGCACGACAATTCCGACAAAGATGCTTGCCTCATAACCCGGCAGGAATTCGGCCAATGCCGGAAGATCCGGCAACGCAGCGATGCGTGTCGCGGTGGTCACGGCCAAGGCTCGCAGCTTGCCCGCTCGGATATATTCGATGGTCGACGCGGTGGTGCCGAAGTAAACCTGCACTTGGCCGGCCAGGAGGTCCGTGACCGCGGGCCCTCCGCCGCGATAGGGCACGTGCAGCATGTCGACCCCGCTCAAGTTGCGAAACAGTTCCCAGTACATGTGCGGGGCGCTGCCGATGCCGGCCGACGCCAGAGGGATTTTGCCGGGATTGCTCTTGGCGTAGGCGATCAGCTCGGGAACGGACTGGGACGGCAGCGACGGGTGGACTACGAGCACGCCCGGCGAGCGCGAGATCGGCGCGACCGCCGTGACACCGCGGACGAAATTGAATTTCAGATTGTCATAAAGCGTCGCGTTCCATGCGTCGGCCGATGTGGCGAGGAGGAGCGTATAACCGTCGGGCGCTGCGCGCACGAGCGTCTCCGCGGCAATATTGCCGCCCGCACCCGGCCGATTTTCCACGAAAAATTGTTGCCCAAGGCGCTCCGACAACCATTGACCGACCAGCCGGGCGTAGGTGTCGTTCACGCCGCCGGGCGGATAGCCGGAAATGATCCGCACCGGACGCGTCGGATAGGCTTGCGCATTCGCCAAGCGGGCCATCGCCGGAAACGCGGCGACAGCTCCGGCCAAATGCAAAACATGCCGTCGTGGAAATCTCATCATGGCCAATCGCTCCGTTGCCGGAACGTTATCCCTGCCGGCCGATCGAAATCACCGCCTCGTCGGTGCGCCGGCCATCGATGTCCCAGAATGTCTGAAAGTCGGGGCCGTCGAGATACGCGAGCTCCTGCCCGGCATTGCCAAGCGCGCCGATGAATTCGACTGAATGGGCTACTTTGCCGATAGCGGTGCGTAACGTCGTCACGATCTCGGGAGGCGTACCTTTCGGCGCGAATATCCCGACCCAGAGATAGTATTCGACGTCGAAGCCGAGCTCCTTGAGGGTCGGCACGTCGGGCAACCACTTCGAGCGGTTGGCGCCGAAGGTGGCGAGCGCGCGCAGCTTACCCGCTTTGATATGCGGCAGCGTAGTCGATACGGACTGGGTGGTGACTTGGGCGTTGTTGCCTAGGATGGCGACGATAGCGGGGCCTCCGCCATTAGTCGGCAGATGGCGCAGGTGCAACGGACCCGTCGCCTTTTCGAGATACGCGAGCGGCAGATGCGAGGCGCCATAGAGGCCGCCCGAACTGAACACGAGCGTGTCCGGATGCGCCTTCGCGCCGGCAATGAACTCCTGCAGAGCCTTATAAGGCTGCTGATCGTTGACGAGGAGTAGCATCGGATCGGCCACCAAGCGCGCGAGCGGGATAAAATCAGCACGGGTGACCTTGGGGGAGCGGCCGAATAGCTTGTCGACCTCGGCGTAACCCGAAAGCCCCGTGTTGTGCGAGAGCAAGGTATAGCCGTCGGGCTTGGCGGAGGCGACGAACTGCGCGCCAACCTGGCCCGCGGCGCCGGCCTTCGTTTCCACCACGACCGGCTGCTTTAAGATCGGCTCCATTGCGGTCGCGAGCGGCCGCGTCACGATGTCATTGAGGCCGCCGGGCGGAAACGCATTGACGATGGTGATGGCGTGCGAGGGAAAGGCGTCCTCCGCGAATGCCGGTCGCCGCGCCAATAGAATGGCGGCGGTGCCTATCACGAAACGACGGCGATCCATGTTTGCCCTTTCGAAATGCGCCCCAGATCAGATTAACAAGTAGTGCGCTTTGAGCGTAGCGAAATCCCGGACTATCGACGGAACTAGCTCGCTAATACCTCGCGTTTCCCGGCGTTCGCGGGAACGGGATCGCGTCGCGCACGTTGGCCAGGCCGGTGATGTAGGCAAGCGTGCGCTCGAAGCCCAATCCGAAGCCCGCGTGCGGCACTGTGCCGTAGCGGCGTAGGTCGCGGTACCAGGCGTAGTGTTCCTTGTCGATGCCCCGCTCTGCCATACGCGCGTCGAGAACGTCGAGTCGCTCCTCGCGCTGACTGCCGCCGATGATCTCGCCAATCCCCGGGGCGAGCACGTCCATCGCGGCGACGGATTTTCCGTCGTCGTTCACGCGCATGTAGAACGCTTTGATGTCCTTCGGGTAATTCATCACGATCACCGGCTTCTTGGCGTGCTTCTCGGTGAGATAGCGCTCGTGCTCCGACTGCAGGTCCATGCCCCATTTGACCGGGAACTCGAATTTCTCGTTCGCGCGCTCGAGAACCGCGATCGCCTCGCCGTAGTCCATGCGCACGAACTCCGAGTTCACGATGCCCTCGAGCTTGGCGCGCAGTCCTTTCTCGATCCGCTCGTCGAAAAAAGCCAAATCCTCCTGCCGTTCCTTGAGCAGCGTCGCGAACGTGAACTTCAGCAGCCGTTCCGCCAGCGTCGCATTGTCCGAAAGGTCGGCAAAGGCAATCTCCGGCTCGATCATCCAGAACTCGGCGAGGTGGCGGCTGGTATTGGAGTTTTCCGCTCGGAACGTCGGGCCAAACGTGTAGACCTTGGTGAGCGCGAGACAATACGCCTCGACGTTGAGCTGTCCCGAGACGGTCAGGAATGCCTCGCGGCCGAAGAAATCTTGAGCGAAGTCCACTTGCCCCTGGGGCGTGCGGGGCAGATTGGCGAGATCAAGCGTCGACACTCGGAATAGCGCACCGGCGCCCTCAGCGTCGGAAGCAGTAATGATCGGTGTATTGACCCAAAAAAAGCCGTTCTCGTCGAAGAAGCGATGGATTGCCTGCGCCAGCGTGTGTCGCACGCGGGTCGCCGCCGCGATCACGTTGGTACGCGGCCGCAAATGCGCGACGTCGCGCAGGAACTCGAGCGAGTGCGGCTTCGGCTGGATGGGATAAGTATCGGGGTCGTCGACCCAGCCGATCACTGTGACGGCGCTCGCCTGCATCTCGAAGGGTTGGCCCTTTGCCGGCGAGGGCACGATCGTCCCCGTGGCCTCCACCGCGCAACCCGTCGTGAGTTTCAAAACCTCATCGGAGTAGTTCGGCAACGTGTTCGGCACGACCACCTGCAACGGATGGAACGAGGAGCCGTCCGAGAGATGGACGAAAGAAATGCCCGCCTTCGAGTCGCGCCGCGTGCGCACCCAGCCCTTAACCGTGACGGCTAAGTTCTGCGGCGCCTGCCCGGCCAGGACTTCGCGCACGCTGAATTCTTTCTGGTGCATTGATCCAGACTCGCTGTTTGGAGTCACGCCTTCCTTGCCGATTTACGAACCCCTTTAAACCTTCCGTCGGTCCGATCAACCTTCCTGCGGCACTGGGCATGGACGGCGATCCTCGTCGATAGCGACATAGGTGAAAATGCCCTCGGTGACCGCGATCTGCTCCTCTCCGATGCCGCGCCGCACCCAGCTCTCAACCTTGACCGTGATCGAGGTGCGTCCGACTTTGATGATTTCCGCGTAGCAGGTCACCTCATCCCCAATAAAAACTGGCCGATGAAACGTCATGGCAGTGATCGCTACCGTCGCGGTGCGGCCTTTGGCGCGGCGTCTTGCGGCTGCGCCGCCTGCGAGATCCATCTGCGACAGCAACCAGCCGCCGAAGATGTCGCCGTGCGGATTGGCATCGGCCGGCATCGCAATGGCGCGCAGCGCCGGCTCCGTTTTGGGTGGCCGATCCGGCGTGTCGGAGGAGGGCATGGCAAATCCCAACGTAGAGGCGAGCGGGTATCCCGTTCAAGTTCACGCCGTAACATCGGCTCGTCATTGCGTCCCGCGAGCGGTTTCGCTGGTATCGCAAACCGCTCTTGCTTATTGAGATATCGCATCTACCGTGCGGCAGCCGCGCCGCCGGAAAGGGTTTGGGAGGACCATGCATGTCCAGCGACATTCTCACCGCCCGCAAGGGGCCGGTCCTGGAAATCACGCTCAATCGACCACAAATCGGGAACCCCGCCTCGGACGCCATGGCCGTCGAGCTGACCAAGCTCCTGCTCGGTGCCGCCGAGACCTCCGAGATCGTGGTGCTGCGAGGGGCCGGCGACGACTTCTGCGTCGGCCGCGAGACGATGGGTAAACGCCCGCCCGGGCCGCCGCCCCAAGCGCTCGAGTTGCGCCGGCGCAACGACGTGGTGTTCAACTGCTACGGCGCCTTCCGTCGCTGCGAAATTCCCGTGATCGGCGTGGTGCGCGGCCGCGCCTTCGGTTTCGGCTGCGCCATTGCCGCGGTCTGCGACATCACGCTTGCGGCAGATACCGCCAAGTTCCAGGTTCCCGAGATGGCGCACAACATCATGCCAACCATGGTCATGTCGGCCCTGGTCGATCGCGTACCGCGCAAGGCGATGACCTATCTGGTCTGGTCCACCGCGGTCATTGGTCCGCAGCGCGCGATTGAGGCCGGCATCGTCAGCGAGGTCGTTCCCGAGGCGCAACTCGAGGCGGCAGTCGAGGCGCTGTGCAAGCAGATCATGGCCGCGCCGCGGCCGGCCCGCGTCGGATGCAAGGACTATGCCCGCGCCGCGCTCGACATGGATGTCGCCGGCGCCATCGAATTTGCCCGCAGCATTCACGCGGTGATCAATTCCTCGAGCGAAATGCTGCCTGCCGGTCACAAATAGAAGGCATGAGAGCGATGCCAAGCCGCAACGTGGATTTGGACAAATACCGACTGCGCCGATTCGTCGAGCGGCTGATCGACATGGATGAGGTCGAGACCCATGACGAGCCGGTGCCGCTAACCGCCCTGAGCGCGATTATCGAAGGGACCGAGAAGGCGGTCCTGTTCAAAAGAGCGGGTCCGGAACAGTTTGAGATCGTTGCGAAGACCGCCGGTAGCCCAAGGCGCTTGGCTGCCGCATTCGAGGTCAGCGAGGACAAGCTCCACGAGGAGTATTTCAGACGGCTCGCCAATCCCCAGCCGGTGGTGGAGGTGGCATCCGGCGAGGCTCCGGTGCACGAAGTCAAGATCACGGGCAAAGACGTCGATCTCACCAAGCTTCACTTCCACCCGCAACACGCCTACGACGGCAGCTGTTATCTCAGCTCGGCCATCGATTACACGATCGATCCAGCGACCGGACGAAGGAATGTCGGCTGCCGGCGCTTGAGCTTGCGCAACCGGTACGAGACCGGAACGAACGTAACTGCCCCCTCCGACCTCAAGCGCATTTACACGGCATGCGTGGCACGCGGCGAACGCTTGCCGATCACCTTTACGGTTGGCGCGCATCCGCTCGATTTCTTTGCCGCGACGACGCGGCAGGGCGGCGACGAGCTGGCATTGATCGCGATGTTTCGCGGCGAGCCGGCGCCGGTGGTCAAGAGCCTCACCAATGACATCCTGGTACCGGCTGATGCGGAGATGACGCTCGAAGGCTATCTCGACGAGCGCGGTTATGCGGAGCCGGAAGGCCCCTACGGCGAATACATGGGTTATTACGGCGCGATCCATATGGATCCGGTGTTTCATTGCACCGCGATCACGCTGCGCCGGGACGCGCTGCACCACACGCTCCTGCACGGCTCCGGGCGCGTGCTCGACCAGACGGATAGCGCCGTGATCAGCGCAATGCGCACCGAGGCCGAGGCAATGAAGATCCTCAAGGCGACGGTGCGCGAGCCAGTCGCCGCCTACCTGCGAGCCATGTCAGGCGGCGACAACACGCTGCGCGCCTCCATCAAGCAACGCGCCCTCGGAGAGGCCAAAGCGGCCATCGCTGCGCTGTTCGGCGGAATTATGCGGCTGAAGCACATCTACATATTCGACGAGGACATCGATATTCACGACGATCGGCAGGTCGAGTGGGCGCTCGGCACGCGCTTTCAAGCCGATCAGGATCTCATGGTCCTTCAGGGAATGCGGGGCATGACTATGGATCCCTCACTTAACGGTCGGCGCACGGGGGCGAAGGCGGGCTTCGACTGCACCAAGCCATTCGGCAGGGATGGCGAGATTCCGCTGACGAGAAGCGCAGCCAAGGTCTTCGCCGGACCTGCTCGCTTTCAAAGCGTCGAGCAGGCGCTCGCATCCGCGCCGATGTTTTACGCCGACATCGTAGAGGCAATTGGCAGCGACGATGGACGCGAGATCGCCTGCGCGCTGGACGAGCTGCGGGAGACGGGGCGGCTGGGGCGCGATCGCGACGGCCGTTATCACCTCGTTCGTTCGCAACCAGGCGTGACCGCCATCGTTGGCAAGCTCTACCCTGATCCGAACGAGGGAACGTGAGGCTCTCTAGGGTCGGCAAAGACGCCGCACGGACGTGCAGGCGCGGGGTTTCGCGCCTTTGTCCACGCTACGTGTTGCTTCTCGCCGCTTTCACACTGCTGCCTCTCGCCGCGATTGCGCAGGAGTTTCCAGCGCGCGCCATCCGCATCATCGTGCCTAGTCCTCCCGGTGCAGCGGGCGATATCACCGCGCGGCTGATCGGACAGAAGTTGAGCGAAAGCCTGCGCCGACCGGTGGTCATCGAAAATCAAGGTGGCGCGTCCGGCGCAATCGGCATGGGTATGCTCAGGCGTGCCGCGCCCGACGGCACCACCATCGGCGTCGTCATCGCGCTCGCGCAAACGATCGACCGCATTCAGAACAAGAAGGCTTCGTTCGACATCGCATACGACTTCACACCAATCACCGCGATCGCCAACAACCCAGCGGGGCTGGTGGTCAACGACCGCATCACGGCGGCTTCACTTACGGCCTTCGTCGAGTTCGTGCGCAAGCACCCGCGCGAAGTATCCTATGCCAGCGGCGGCATCGGCACCGCGCATCATCTCTACGGGCAAGTCCTCAATCGGATCGCCAGCATCGAGATGCTCAACATTCCCTACAAGGGCGTGGCGCCGGCGCTCAACGACGTTTTGGGCGGCCACGTTCCCACCGCAATCGTCAGCCTGGCAGCGGCACTGCCGCACATCCAGCGTGGGCCGCTGCGCCTGTTGACGGTGTTCGACACCAAGCGCTACGCGAAGCTGCCGGACATACCCACCGTCGCCGAGGAGATGCCGCGCTTTGTGCCCGGGCGCACCTGGATCGGCTTGCTCGGGCCGCCAAAGCTGCCGGCCGCCATCACCGCGCGCTTGCACGAGGAGGTCGTGCAAATCCTCAACTCCGCGGACGTGCAGCAGGTGCTTGACGAGAACGGGCTCGAGAGTATCGCCAACACGCCGGAAGAGTTCGCCGCCATGATCAAAGAAGACGCCAAGCTCTGGGATGTCGCAGCGGCGGACGCCGGATTGTTGGGGCAGTGACAGTGAAATTCAACTGATATCGCCGCAACGAACTCGATGGGCTCCCTCCCCATAGGGAGAGGGATGGGGTGAGGTGCTAAGGTCTGTCAACAGATCCAGCCCCCTCACCCCAACCCTCTCCCCGCAGGGGAGAGGGGAGTGCAGCGAGAACGCGGTGCGATCGGTCGAACACCTCAAGGTCTGTTTTCTTCACCGCATGCCAGCGGCGATGAATTTTTCCAGACTCATTGGCTCGCCTTTGCGCGCGGGCGCGCGCGGCGCAACCCCCGCAAAACGGCTGGCCTCCACGAACCATTGCGCTCGTGCCGGCAATTGCCAGCGACGTTGCATCGCGCGGCTTGCGTCCCAGCGCACCGGCTCGTTCTCGATATCCATGACCTGGTAGTGGGTATTGAACAATTCGATGCGGTGTCCGTCCGGATCGCGCATGTAGACGAAGAGCGCATGGCCGGGACCATGGCGGCCCGGGCCGAACTCGATATTGGCAGCAAAGCCCATCTCGCCGGCAAGATCGCAGACGTAGAAGAAGTGATAGGATTCCGGGATCGAGAACGCCGCGTGATGGAGCCGCGGCCCCTCCCCGGGCGCAAAAACGATGTCGTGCGGATTGCCTTTGCGTTGCAAGAAGACGAACAGCAGGTCGTCTGTTCCATCGGGCGAGATGTATTCAGAGAGCCTAAAACCGATGCTCATCCAGAACTCGCAGGCCTTCTGCACATCGGGCACCAGCAGCTGGAAATGGTCGATCCGTTGCGGCACCGCGCCGTGGTGGTGCTCGAAGGCGACGACGAGCCGCGGCTTCACCTCCATGGTCGCGCAGAACTCGATCGGAACACCGCTTTGGTCCGACACATGCAGCGTGCGCCCTTGATGCGGCACCTCGACCCATTTCGTCGGTAGACCGGCTCGGTCAATGAATACCTTGGCCTTGTCCAAATCTTCTTCGCTGAACACGCGCATCCCTACCCGCTCCGCCTGCGGTTCGCCGCTCGCGCGCTTGAGCACGAGGCTGTGGTGACATGCCTCGGCGACGCCGCGCAGATAAAGCGTGTCCTTATCTTCGTCGCTGACGATGAAGCCGATGAGATCGACGTAGAAGCGCCGGCTCGCCGCCAGATCCTTGACGGTGAGCACCGAATGACTGGCGCGCGTGACGGTGAACGGCGGGTTATAGACCGGCTTCGGAATACTCATGAGCGCCTCCCAACGGCGAGGTCGGATGGGAGACCGTTCTAGAGCACGTTTGCGCGAAATGGAATCAGCGCGGGCGACAATCTCGGCCCCGCTCTTTGAACAGCGCTCGGCGCGCTCAGGAATTTATCTCGCCTTAGCTGAGTTCGCCGGCTGGGCTGCAGTGTCGGGAGAGAGTGTTTGCTTGTCGGCAGCGGCCGGCGGACGAGCGGCGCGATCGAGGTTGCGCGGCTTTCGGACCGCGCAAAAACCATCGACGGCCTCGAGCACGGCCGCGGCGATGAGCGATTGGCGCTGCGATGAGCCCATCGTCAATTCCTCGTCGCGGTTGATGATCGAACCCGCCTCGAGCAGCACGGCGGGCATGTGGGTCGACTTCAGCACGATCAGTTGGTCGTATCGGTAAACGCCCACTTTGGCATCGATCAGCAGCCTTTGCCGATGGCCCATGAACTTTTCGATGTAGTGCGGGGTGTACTGGAGTGCGCGCGATTGCAGCTGATCGCCGAGCAGCCTGCCGAACTCGAGGCTGCCGTCGGGATCGGCATTGTCGATCGAGAAGAAGATGGAATGGCCCTTGAAGCGGTCACTGAACTGATGCTCCTCGCCTTGGTACTCCCATGATTCGAGAAATGAATCCGGCACCGAGTCGTGATGGATCGAGAGGAAGAGATCTGCCGACGCAGCATTGGCACGCGCCACGCGGCGGAAGAGGCTTTTCCTGGCGGGCCCGTCGGTGACGAGCAAGATGGTCTTGGCAAAGCCTGCGTCGCGCAGCTTTTGCTCGATCAC